>Ga0209201_1000211_pt1 | contig 88669 bp, 85 predicted proteins | sample AD_UKC055_MetaG_FD_184411 | JGI IMG/M metagenome (GOLD analysis project Ga0209201, IMG submission 184411) | Active sludge microbial communities of municipal wastewater-treating anaerobic digesters from USA - AD_UKC055_MetaG (SPAdes) (version 2) | ecosystem: Engineered > Bioreactor > Anaerobic >...
CCGGGTGCCAGCCGGGACATCCTTCACCAGTTTATTGGTGGTCCCGTAGTCCGTGCCATCGATGAGGATGGTTGCCCCGAATGGGATTGAAGCAATGGAGAGAGATCCTGTACCGCCCGGTGTGCCTGCCCCCTCAGCCGGAACGAGGATGACAGAAGGCAGGGCTTTCAGGCCTCCCTCCGGGACTTCGACCAGCATCGACGTGGGCTGGTATCCCGCTTTAATGAGTGTCAGGTTCCGGGTGCCAGCCGGGACATCCTTCACCAGTTTATTGGTGGTCCCGTAGTCTGTGCCATCGATGAGGATGGTTGCCCTGAATGGGATTGAGGCAACGGAGAGGGCTCCCCTGCCTTGCTCTGAATCGCCTATCGGGCCGTCTGGTGTGGCAGGACTGGCGGAAACAGGCATAGGGGTGGCGCTGTATGACAGTTCAGCCAATGAGATTTCCCAGTTCCCATTCCGATTGTCCTGGTATCCGATATGATATCCATCAATATCCGGCAGGTATTGATCGTTGGAATCATTGGTGATCGGGAACTCTTTGATATTTATCACGGCATCAGCAGCCGCAGGGAAAATCCCCACCCCGATGAACGCTCCAAGTGCTATGAGGAGCAGGATTGCGATGATAACAGGTCGCTTCATATGACCTCCTGCTAATTCAGCCAGCATCAATCTTTCTGATGCTATTTCAGGACCCCGTATGACATGGCCGACACCATCTGTGCAGGGTGCTCCAGCAGAGGATCGGAGGAGTATCCCCCGGGAATTTACCTGCGAGATGACAGGGGGTCATTACGGTAACCGGGGGATTTCGTCAGAGGCAAAGGATATTTCTGAAGGTCGCCTCAGTAATAGTCAGGAGAGATCAACCAGCGGGAGAGAGGAGTTCTCCGTGATCCTGCCGGCGATGCCATAAAGGAAAAAATGGATGTGGTGATGAGACGTGGCTGAAGATACCCCAACAGCGGGAAAGGCAGGTGGTGGATCTGGGAAAAAGAAGCCCCCGCGGTTGTTCAGGAAGGTGCCCTGCACCCGGATCACCGATGAGCAGGTCGAGGAGATCCTCCACGAGGTCATCGAGGAGACTCCCTATGCCCTCTTCGTGAACGGGCGGCACATGATGACGGCGATGATGACCCCGGCAGATCTTGAGGACTTCGTCACCGGGTTCCTCTTCACCGAGCAGGTGATCAAGGGTCCCGAAGAGATCGAGTCGATCAGGGTAGAAAAGAACCGGATCAGCGTGATCACCACGAACCTGTTCCGCGTGGTCGGGCCTAAAAAGACGATCCTCTCGGGGTGTGGCGGGAGCACCTCTTACATCGACTCAGAAAAGCTCCCGAACATCCGGTCCGATTTTTCCGTTGGGTCAGGGGGTATCGCAGACCTGATCAAGCAGACCCTCACTTCTGAACTCCACCAGCTGACCGGGGGTATCCATGTCGTCGCCCTGGCCGGTGCGGAAGGCATCATCACGGTCTCCGAGGATATCGGGAGGCATAACGCCCTTGACCGGGTCATCGGGTATGGATTGCGAAACGGGATTGATTTTTCCCGGACCTTCATCCTCGTCTCCGGCCGGGTCTCGTCAGAGATGGCACGAAAATGCCTCATTGCAAACATCCCGATCATCGCCTCCCGGGGTGCAACCACCACCCTCGCACTGGAGGTTGCCGTGAAGAACGGGCTGACCATCGTCGGATTTGTGCGGGGATCAAAGATGAACGTCTATACCCACACGAAACGGATCAAAATAACGGGCCGGCAGGCATCGTAAGGCTCCACCTGATCCTGGATATGGTACAAGACATTTCGGGATCATTCGATCCCGAGTGATTCCAGGATCCTGCACACCTGGCATATCTCGCTGTTGCAGAGCGCCCCGCACCGGGTGCAGCGGGTGAGATCTCCAGCAATGGATCGGGGAGTAACCCGTTCCCTGACCCTCTCCTGCCACTTCATCAGCCTCTCACGTGTCCCCGGGTGCCGGAACTCAAGGTCGCCAAGCATCGTCCGGATCTCGGACCGGAGGGCTGTACCGGCGTACGGGCATTCGGGCAGCTCGGTAAAATACCCCTGGACAAACAGGAAGGTGACAACCTCTTTTTCAGTGATTCCTGCCAGCGGCTTGATCCTCGGCAGGAAACAGGCCGGTTCCCCGGACGAGCTGTCCTGTATCAGCCGGACCAGGTCGCCGCGGAGGAGATTCATCAGGACCGACTGGGCCTCGTCATCGAGGTTATGCCCGGTGGCGATCGTGGTCCCTCCCACCCGCCGGGCTCCTTCTGCGAGGGCTTTTCGCCGAAGGACTCCACAGACCGTGCAGGCCCGCTCAGCACTCCCCTTCTTCTGCAGGAGGGTGTCAAGATCCGCTCCAAAGAGATCAGGGAATGAGATGATATGGTGGCTGACACCCAGGTGCCTCGTGAGGCGGACCGCCGAGTCTACCGTCTCCTCGCGGTATCCTGCGATGCCTTCATCGATAGTAAGAGCCGTGAGCGAGACATCCGGCACTTCCGGGAGGATCGTTGCAAGGACGAGGAGGAGTGCGGTACTATCTTTCCCGCCGCTGAGCGCGACGGCGATATGGTCCCCCGGGGAGATGAGGGAGTGATCCCTGATATACTCCCTGACACGTCTCTCAATGGAGGAGATCAGGTGACCGGCACAGAGCCGTTCCCTGGGGTCTCTTCCAAGGATGACCGCAGGTTCCTTGCAGAAAGAGCATCGATCGGCGGCAACCGTTCTTTCCCCAGAGGTAGTCAGGATTTACCCCCCATGGGCAATGCGGATGATCCGGACCTGGTCGTCTCCGGAGGCCGTGACATCTTCGGGTACCAGCTTCTCATTCTTCAGGACGATGACACTTGCGGGGAGTATGCCGAGGTCCGCGAGGATGGCCGCGATGGCCACGGGATCGCCCGGCCGTGTGACGAGTGTTTTGTCCGGGAGGATAACCTGCATGCTCTGCTCTTCTGGTTTGCTCCCTGATCACATATATCCCATGGAGCAGGTCTGCATCCGTCACCTCTCGCCTTCAGTGCCGGGTAGAACCGCGGTTTGTTTGTAAACGATACCATCACCTGTAGCTGCCGGAATGAGATTCCTTTTAAGAAGCGCCTTCGCATAGTGTAGTAAAATGAGACGGCCGGTATACTGGATAGTCATTACCCTCCTCCTCTGCGTGGTCCTTGGATGTGCCTCAGCAGAAGGAGGACATGGCGGGACATCAGCGCCTGGTCCCCAGGAGTACTCCAGCGGCCAATCAACGGAAAGCCCGGCACCAGGACCCGATGGCCCGGTGCAGGAAGCGGAATCTTTCGGAATATCAGGGACCGAAACGGGATACCCTGATGATCCGGGAGATCTCCAAGGGACCAGCATGGCTGATCCGGGGTTGGAAGAGGCAGGCAGCTCAACCATCGCAATGGGTGCAGATTCGACCGGTATTGCCCCAGGGTATCAGGGAGATTTTTCAGCAGGACCTGGTGATTCTCCCAGTGCCCTCACCGGAGGCGGACCTGGCGATGCGGGTAGCGGATCGGACGATAATGGCTTCTTCTCTTCTTCGGAGGATCACGGGCTCTTCTCTTCTTCCGGGGATTCCCCTGGGGAGGGATACCAGGAGGGTTCCGGAGGGGCATCCTCCCCCGGTCCCAGCTTCATGGGTGGAGAGGATCCCGTACTCCCTGATACCGGTGACCAGGACGGGACCCCGTCTCCTGGAAGAGGGAATGGCGGCCTCCTTCAGAACAGAGGTTCCGGCCCCGAGCCAGAGACCGGTATCCTGGAGGGGCATGGAGGAGAGAGCGGACAAAAACTCCCCCCAAACGCCATGGCGAGGTCTGGTCCGGGTGACGGAGGCAGCGTGGTTCCCGGGCAGCTGCATGGATCGCTTGGTATTCTTGCCGCCTCTGCGGGAGGTGCGGGGGTGGCCTGGGCAGGACCCGAAGGTTCCGGGGAGCATTCAGCATCTGGGCCCTCGTCAAGGGCCCATGGACCTCACCGGCAGCAGCAGGGGATCCCAGTCCAGTACCCCTGCGGCCCTGCCCAGGCCACCCCGGTTATCCCTGACCAGGGGTCGAAGGCGACCGATACCAGGGAGGATACAGGCCAAAGAGCCCGATCGAAACGGGCACGGGTGTACTTCCCGGAAGAGGGTTCCGTTCAATCCCCTGTCAGCGCTCCTCCCTCCTCCCCCATACCGCTCTTTCCCTTCAGCCTGCTGCTCTTCGGAGGGTATCGAAGGATCTCGAAGAAGAACGTGCTCGAGCATGACGCCCGTCAGAGTGTCTTTTCTGCGATCTCCGCACACCCGGGCATTGATGTGCCCCTGCTGGCAGGAACTACCGGGATCAATGAAAACACGCTCCGGTACCATCTCGTAAAACTGGTCGAGAGCGGGAGGATCACCTACCTGGTCAAGCCCGGAGTGATCCGGTACTTCCTCAACCAGGGATCGTATTCACCCGCCGAGCAGGTCCTGATTCATTACCTCTGGAGCGAGACGCCGCGGAAAATCCTTCTTCTGCTCCGCTCCAACCCGGGATTGAGCCGACAACAGATCTCCGATGCGCTGGGAATATCCGGTCCCTCAGTGACCCGTCACATGGAACATCTGATCGATGACGGGATCATCGAGAACCGGTTTCCCGGGAGATCGAACCATTATTATCTGACGGAGGGGACAAAGGCGATCTTCGAACCGATGCTCTCCCGTATTCGTGCTGCAACAAAAAATGGCGAATCCCCCCTTGTGCTTTCCATACCAGGAGAAGGACCCTTGATCGAGCCTTCTCTCGTATCTTAATTCTGGCACCCCTCCCTGAAAGCGGTGGGGCTGCTGCCTCTCCCTTGTGTAGCTTCCCCTTTGAGAAAAGGTTTGATAGCCCCTGCCGATTGACTGATGGAGACGGGTCATGGGGAATGGTTGTCCCGGACCCGGCTAACCAGGAGAAGACAGATATGATAAAGAAGATAGTGCTCTGTGTGGTCCTGGTCATGGTCCTTGTACCGGCGTTTGCTATGGCAGCCGGGCCGCAGGGCCAGGGATCAGGAACTGCCCAGGGCAATTACCAGCAGTTCCAGCAGCAGACTGCTACCCAGGAGCAGGTCGCAAACCAGGTGCAGAATGTATACCAGGAACAGGTCGCAAATCAGGAGCAGACCGCCAGCCAGCTACAGAATAACGGGGAGGAACAGATGCTCCAGAACCGCATCTGCAGCCAGGAATGCGAAATGTCTCAGATGATGAAGCAAAACCAGAGCCAGGTGCGGAAAGGATCTGCACTTGGTCTGGGGACCGGTGCAGGAGTGGGTGACCAGCTGCAGAACCAGACCCGGAACATGTTCGGGGAGATGATCCAGAACCGGACCAGGCTCCAGGATGGATCCTGCGGGAACTGCCCCACCCTGAATACAGGACTTACAGCATCTGCTGATCAGCTGCAGGACCAGACCCGGGATATGACCTGGGACAGGACCCGGGGCCGGCTCCATCTCCAGGATGGATCCTGCGGGAACTGCCTGAATAGTTGAAGATCGGTCCGGATGCATCAATCGGTGCATTCCCGGATGACCTTATTTTTGATGTTTGAAGATCTCGTCCGGGTATCACCCGTTCGTGGGCGTGTGGTGTTCCTTCCCTCTGTGCCTGACATACCTCCATTCTCACCAGAATGTCCGGGGTCCCGGGAAAATAATGATGCAGTTTGGGATAGTATCAATTGCTGGCCTCATCAGGGAGCATTCCAGCCTTCCCCCACAGGGCAGGGAACCGTGTTGGAACCGGGTAAGGGTGTTCTTGTGATGAAAACAATAATATGATTCTTTGAGGGCCACAAGCATAAAAGATGGAAGTGCCGGAGGCAGTATCATATAAACCTCCTATGAGCTTTGATTTCGGGATACGGGCATAAATTAGGAAAATTACGAAGTGATTTTCATTGGAAAAAGCAGGGTGAGTGGTTCAGTAGCTCGCCAGGTTCGATTGAAAAGCATTCAGATGGTTCATGGATCCCTGCAGAAGGTTGTTGTACACGGTCCTGATATCATTCTTCTCTGTTGTGGCAAGAGCCTTGTTCAGGTCGGCAATATCGGTCTCCTCGACAATGACTCCTGCCTTGAGTGCCTCGACAGGAGAAGCACTTCCCTGGGCGATCAGGTCATTGTAGAGGTTCTGGAGAGCAGGATCCGTGAACGCTCCCTGTGCCTTGCCTGCCGCTGGATCCGGTATACCATACCGGTCGAGGAGGGTTTTCACGGAGTCCATATGCACCTGCTCGCTCTGGGCGATGTTCATGAATATGGGAAGGTTCCACCTGGCCCCAAGCGAGAGATAGACATCCCGGGCGAGTTTCTCCTCTTCCCGCATATAGGTCATCCAGTACTTCTCATCGTCGGTCAATGGGGTAGCCTGCCCTCCTCCGGCCAGCATCGTCGAAGAACCCCCGAACAACCAGCCAAACAATCCCCGGTCGCCCAGTTCCTGCTGGCCCAGGGTGAGGAGCCGGTTCTGTTCCTGCGAGAGGGTCTGCACCTGTTCTTCAAGCTTCACCCGGACCTGTGGATCGCAGTCTGAGCAGGTGGCAAGCAGCTGCTTCATCTCCTGGATTCGCTGCTGGTTCTGGTCGGCAGACTGGATCAGCAGCCCGGCCGCGTCCCTGTCCCCGCCAATGAGCTTCCGCATGAACGAACTCCGGGTGCTCATCTGCTGCTCTGCCTGGTAGGCAGCGGCAAGCGACTGGTTTATCTCTCCGGCCAAACGGGAAAGTTCAGGCCCGGCACCCCCGGTCACACTGCCGGCAATGGCGAATGTGGAGAGGGCAAGATCTACGTGCGCCTGGTCCCGGTCCTGGTCACGGGAGAGGTTCTGCTCCAGCTGGCTGACCTGCTGGAGGAACGTATCCCGGTCTTTCTGGCGGATGGTATCCGGACTGGTGGTTCCTTCGGTCGTATCGACCCCGGTCCTGCCCTGCGTCTGGTCCTGGTCCTGCCGGGTGATCTGGATCCCGGGCTGGTCAACCGTCTCCTGCTGGTTCCGCACCTGTTCTTCCTGGATTGTTTGTGCCTGGGGACCAGCCTGGCCGGTAGAGGACGTCGCACCGGTACCGGCATCCCCTGCTGCACCACTGCCAGCATTATCGTTTCCACCTGATCCCCCTGAACCTGCTCCCTCTTCTGATCCTGCTGCTCCTCCCGAACCAGCTCCGTCTGCTCCAACCGATCCTCCGTTCCCCCCGGCAGCCATGACCGGGATGCTCAGTACGGCAAGAATGAGGAGGATCACAACAACTGCGGATACCTTTTGAATCATTTTCCATCACATGCTCAGTTTCAGCATCTTCCTTTGGAGGGTGGGAAGAGAAAAATATGATCCCTCTTTTCAAAAAATGGGCGATACCGCCTCTCTTACAGACAACGGTATAACCGGACGCCAGACCATGGCTCCCCAGTATGGTACTCAGGAATCTGCTCTCCTGGAAAATCCCTGATATCCCCTATGCAGAGCTTCGGAAGGTTGTTTGGCACCGTCAGGTACCTCATCCTTCCGATGAACCAGGGATGCCTGCGATGGCAATGATGAAGGATTTTTCCAGAGCTACTACCCTAGGAAACATGCTGCGGAGGAGGGATAGGGGCATGAGATCCTCCCCCTCTGCGATGATATCTCCGGGGTTCCCGGAAATTTCGATATCCTGGCCCTCCTGCGAAAAAAGATCCTGCCGGGTTCCTCCCGCCGTGGCTATCTCGATCATCCTTGGAAGATCGATGCCGGCCAGATGGCGGAGAAGATGGGGATGCACAAGACCACGCTGCTGGAACATATCCCCAAAGCGGAGAGGCGATTGATCGGCATATCCTTGCACAGGTCGCATGAGTGGTCTGGTTCCATAATCCCGTCATCTCTGGGAGACAAGGGGATCATAGGAATATTTATCTGATTATTCTGAAAAATAATAATATATTGAAGATCAAGGATGATCAGGAATGAACGTATGGTGAAAAAGAAGCTTCACGACACCCCGGCACCGTCCGCTGTATCATCCCCTGATTGTGGACCTGGTACATGCTGTACCGTTGAAGCGGTCCTGAGTGTTGACGAGCGGGGGCAGATGGTGCTCCCAAAGGAAGTGCGGCAGAAAGCCGGGATTGCCACGGGTGACAAACTGGCACTGATCAGCTGGGAACGAAACGGCGAGGTCTGCTGCCTCGCGTTGCTGAAAGCCGGGAATCTTTCGGGGATGGTCCAGGGAATCCTCAATCCACTCGTGCAGGATCTGAAGAATGAGTGAAAACAGAGTGACCCGGTCTTCTTCTGATACTGCCTCTTGCTCCTGTTGTTCGGGTGTTCAGCAGCAGGACGCACTCCCGTGCAGTGGTGAGACGTCCCCGAACCTAATCCCGGCTATTATGACCACGACAAGCACCCTCACCCTCGCTGCCCGGCTCGACCATCTCCTCGCCCGGTGGGGGGTGAACCGGATGGGTCATGTGGTGAAGCCGGGGCTCTACCAGCTCGGGAACCCGACACCAGACTCTCCGGTCTTCATCTCAGCAAACTATACCCTCAGCTTCGACTCACTCCGTTCAGCCCTCTCCGGGATCGATGCCTACCTTCTTGTCCTGGATACCAGGGGGATCAATGTCTGGTGTGCGGCGGGGAAGGGGACGTTTGGCACCGATGAGCTCGTCAAAAGGATAGGAAATACCGGGCTCGTGTCCGTCGTCCGGCACCGGGCCGTCATCGTGCCACAGCTGGGAGCCCCGGGCATCTCCGCCCACCAGGTCAGAGAGCGGTCCGGATTCCGGGTTGAGTATGGACCGGTCCGTGCCCGGGATCTGCCGGAGTACCTGAAAACCAGGAAGGCGACCCCTGCAATGCGCCGGGTGGAGTTTCCCTTCAGAGAGAGGATTGTTCTCTCTCCCGTAGAACTTGTGCATGCAGCGTTACCGACCATCGTTGCCGCGATTCTCCTGTATTTCATTGCTGGTCCGATCGCCTCCCTTGCTGCAGTCACCACAATTCTGGCGGGAACCGTCCTGTTCCCCGCCCTGCTCCCATTCCTCCCGACAAAAGACTTCAGCACGAAGGGGCTGATCCTCGGGATACTGGTTGCTCTGCCCTTTGCAGCATATGCTTGGACCCACTTCTCCCTGCCCTCATGGGCTCGTCTGCTCGCCGGGATTATGCCACTGTTCCTCATCCCTCCGGTCGTATCGTACCTGGCCCTCAACTTTACCGGCTGCACTCCCTTTACTTCCCGGTCCGGGGTCAAAGCAGAGATATTCACCTATGTCAGGGTGATGGTTGCCATGGCCGGGTGCGGGATCGTCCTTGCCGTTCTTTTCGGAGCCCTCTGGTTTCTCGGGGTGGCCTGATGTTCGACTCGTATCGCGAGAATACCCTTGCGTATTACCCGGAGCGGTGTATCAACTGCCGGCGGTGCAGCCAGGTCTGCCCCCACGGGGTCTTTGCTGAAGGCGAAGAGACGGCAGAGCTCGTCCACAAGACACGGTGCATGGAATGCGGAGCCTGTGCCCTCAACTGCCCGGTCCAGGCGATTGAGGTGCAGAGCGGCGTCGGGTGTGCCTGGGCGATGATCAGTGCAGCGATCAGGGGAAGAGATATGGACAGTTGCACTTGTGGTGGAGACGCAGGGTCCTGTTGTGCTGAGAGTACTGAGGAGTCTTCGTGTTGTGCTGAGAATCATGAGGCGTCTACGTGTTGTTCGGGGAATACCGACCGGTCCTTCTCTTGTGCTGAGAATCATGAGGCGTCTTCCTGTTGTTCAGGGAATATCGGCAGGGCTTCCTGCTGTGATGATGGTGCCACGGGATCCTCGGGCTGTTCCGGAACGGGTGATACCGCATCATGCTGCGGAAAAAAGTGATACCCTCAGGGAGGTATCGTCTCTCCACGACCGGGGAATCCTTGCATCATGCTTTTTTCGAAAGCCTATCCCTGGTGAAGAAAATGCCCACCATGTGGCTTTCTCGACCGGGATGAGAACAGAATGGTGATGGGGATCGGTACCTTTCGGGGCCTGCATCTCTTTCAGAGGTTTTTTACCGGGTACGACCAAGTGATGTCCATGAAGGTTCTCGTTATCATGGGCAGCCCCCGGAAGGGGAATACGTATCGTGCCGCCGAACGGATCCGCGAGATCATCCAGGAGAAGGTGCCGGTTGAATGGGAGTATGTGATGCTCAAAGAGGCACATCTCGAGGACTGCCGCGGATGCTATCAGTGTTTTGAACGGGGTGAGGAGTATTGTATGCTCAAGGATGAAGCATCCCTTATCGAGCAGAAGATGAAGGAGGCGGATGGGGTGATTTTTGCAACCCCGGTCTACGGGTTCCAGGTCTCCTACCTGATGAAGCTGTTCATCGACCGGCATGGCTATATCTTTCACCGTCCCCGGTTCTTCCGGCAAAAAGCCTTACTCCTCACTTCGGCCGGGGCGGTGGGAAGGAAGGATGTACTGAAGTATCTCACTCTCGTGGCCAGTATCTGGGGTTTTGATGTTGCGGCAAAGGTGGGGATACGATCCCATGCAACGTTCGGACCGCTCCCTCCGTATGTCATACAGGAGAACGAGAAGAAACTACGGAGGGCGGCTGATGACTTCCTTGCCGCTCTCATCAGGGGAACCCGTTCCCGACCGAACCTGTTCGATGTACTCGCATTTCATATCGGGAGAGCCCCTTCAGATGAGCTGGGCGAACGGGCTCTTGCCGATCACCAGTACTGGACTGACCAGGGGTGGCTTGAGAAGGGGAGGCGCTATTATGTCGATGTCCCGGTCAATCCCCTGTACCATGCCCTGGGGGTGCTTGCAGAGTGGTTCATGCGTCGTCAGATTCGCAGGGATCTCGAGGCGGTGAGCGGAATTTCGACCTGACCGGTACTGCCTGTGACCGTTCAAACAAGATTCCTGCAGCCTTGGAGAGCACTCGCGTCCTCCCACTTCAATCTCCTCTGCGTGGAGATACTTCATTCATTCTCTCCACCCGGCAGGTCACTTCTCAAAAATTGACAAGCAAGCCGGTCATCCCCTTTCTCACCAATCTTCCCTGATGGTGGTTGTTGCATCAGTGACCGGAGAGGTGATGCCACTCAACCGGCCCGATGGAGGAGCACTTCCTGGCGGAACTACCCAGTGAAACGATATTCCCGCTTCTCACTTGTCTTTCCCCAGGGTCGTTTTTGCCACGGTGATGGTGGGGGTGAGAAAGAACACGATCGAGACGATAATGTACCCGAATACGGCAACGACCGGGAGTATGAATCCGAAGATCAGCGTCCCGATGATGATATAGACTCCTTTCTGCTGCCTCCGCTGCAGGGCATCCAGCTCAGGGCTTGCTGATTCGGTGATGAGCATGTCAGGAGTCTTGATCGCGGATTTTATGATCGCATTCATCGTAACCGACGCAGCAAGCAGGTCCAGGCCATAGAGAGTCACCGGAGCGCTCAGTGCCGATCTCGCCAGTGCGTTCACCGTATGCCACCAGGAGAGGAAATCAGAGCTTGCCAGATCCGGGATCATGGGTGGATGCGAGAGGTAGAATGCCATGAGTTTGGTTGTGAAGGGGATGAGCGAGACAAAGAAGAGCATCAGGAGCGTGAGCCGGTACGAATGCGGGGTCTCCTGTTTCATCAGGGCGGTAATGGATGAGTGGGTGATCCAGAGGCTGCCGACAAAGGAGAAACTGATGACATAGGCAAGAAATGCCGGCCATTGATCAAGAAGAGCCGGCATGACCCCTTCCACCACTTCGGGGATGGCGAGATCGAGCACAAGGAGTGTGATGACGATTGCAAATACCCCGTCGGCGAATGCGTCCAGCCGGCCTTTCGGCAGGATCTCCATCAATCCATCTTTCTTTCTATCGTTCTATTTATACCATTGCTCTTTCATCCGGGTGATGCACTGATGATCCTGATCCTGCTTTTCCGTACCCCGTTTTCCGGTGATATCCTCCCGGCCTTCCACTGAAGCAACATCCCCTGCAGTAACCCCGTGAACATGGAGGGGCTGAATGGAGTGGAATGAGGAGAGCATCGGTCTGGTACCTCATCTACCGGATCGATCAGCTCACCCCATGGACCGGTGCGGACAACGTATACGATGAATCGGGGATCGAAAAAAGGGGAGCAGGGGATCCCAGGTCCCGGGGAGCGGCTCGCGACCGCTCCAAACGCTCTTCCCGATAGGTTAAAATAGAACATCCCCTCTTATGCAGGATCAGGTGATGGAATAATCCGTCACTCTTGCAAGGGGATATTGGATACCAGTGAGTTCCCCTTCACCCTTTTTTCCGATTGAAGGCCACTGGCATTGCCCACAATCTCAGGAGTACTATGATCTCAACAGGGGATCACCCAGATGGCACACATTGAGGAGAGTATCGAGTTCAACGCACCGGCTGAGAAGGTCTTTGCCCTTACGACCGATGCAACACAGTGGAGCAGATGGAATACGGCGATACCAGAAGCCGAGCAGACCTCGAAAGGATCGGTCGGTGTCGGGACGACGTTTCGGGGTGTCACCCGGCTGATGGGCCGATCCATGCCCTGGACCGCCACGGCGACCGAGTACGAGCGGGACCGGAAGTTTGGGAAAAAGATCGATTCGGGCTCGGTCTTCATAGAACAGCACAACAGCTACACTCCTCTCCCGGCTGGGACGAGGTTTACCATCGCCTATGACATGAAATGCAGCGGGTTCATGAGAATACTGTCGCCGTTCATCGTGAATGCGATGCGAAAGGAGCTGAAGAAGAGCCTGGTTAATGTGAAACAGATCGTTGAGAGTTGAGGAGGATCACCGTTCCTTGTTGTGTGAAAGGAGTGCCTGGATAGATTGACTTCGTGTTCGAAATTGAGATGGTCGTAATTGCCGTTACCAGATGTTCCCTCATGATGAATTGAGGCTCTCCCAGGGATTATACCCGACCGTATCGCTCATCCGCAATCCTTTCGGCATCCTGCAGGGCTTTCTTCTTGAAAAGAAAAGGAATATCGTGATTCAGATACCCCGCCCCGATCTCGTTACCGCTCAGATGCCACGACGATCCGCCATTCGGTCCCGTGGAGCCCCACGGTCCCCCATACTGCATCCTTCACGACAGCAGGACCCCCTTTCGTAGGGGTGAAGGTGTACGTGCCGTTCCCGGCAGGCTCAGCCACGATCTTCTGCACGAACGCCACCAGGTCAGGATAGTCGGCAAAAGCCGGGTCGGTGAGCATGTCCCGCCCGACAAGACCGGCGGGGTCCCGGTCGTAGATCAGGTAGCCGCTCGTATCGACTGCCCATGCGGTGTAGTTCGTGCCCGAGAGGGCCAGGTCGGCCTGGTCCGCGATCAATTCCTGGGGATTGAAGAGGACGGTCGCAAGGCCGAGGAACGTTCCGGTATTGTCCGTCACTGGTCGCCGGAGGGAGACGGCATCAAAGCCTTCAGCAGCCGGAAAAACGGGCGACATCAGGGGGCGGCGTTCATCCAGGGCCTGGCGGTTGTGGCTTTCGTTGCTGACATCGGTCCCGACCGCAGCCATGTACTGCTCGGGCATGACAGCCGCGATCCGCCCTTCAGCAGAGATGGAGACGGCATCAATCGCATAGGGGGTCGTCTCTGCGACCCGAGCCAGGATGGCATTTGCCTCCGGTCCGGTAATCCCGGTCCGGTTCATGTCCTCTGCTGCCGTTGCAAGAATGGCGTCCATCTCCTGCAGCGTCGCATTGACCCGGGTGGTCAAATGGCTCAGCGCAACGGAAGTGTTGAAAGCAGGCACGGAGCTTCCGGCTGTCGTTGTGGTCGATGTATCAGGAACTGATGTGCAGCCTGCTGCAAGGACGATGATGAGGACGAGGAGGAGGATATACTTCTGCGTGTTCATACACCACATTCTGAAAGGCGGATATTAAACTGATGGTGGTCGATGAATGCCCTTCTTTGCCTCTCCACCCATGGAAAAATCCTACGAGATTACGGCGAGATACCTCCCTCTGGAAGGAGGAACCGTGCTCTCTCCCCAATAAAAAGCCGTGATCTCGCAGTTTCAGCCCTTATTGTAATTTTACCGGGTTTCATCCAGAAACAGGTGACAGGCAGGGCACCACCATCCGATCGGGACCGACTGCCGCTTCCGATTCTCATCCAGGATCCTGATGTACGTCTGGTACATCTGCTGCGGTCCCTTCCGGCTCTTCGAGGTGGTAGTCCTGCAGTCGTGGGGACATCGTGGACTCGTGCACACGATGCTTCACCGTGCCGATACAATCGATACGTGTTCCGGCAGTTGGCGATTCACATGAGTTCCCACAGGGTAGTAAAAGGATACGTTCCACTCAAAAAAAGGGTGCACCTGGAATCCCACAAGAGTTGTGAATAAAAGCCGGATCCCACATCATCCTTCAAAAAAGGGTTCTTTTCCGGTAATTCTTACCAATTCTGCCTTCTGCCACTCATTCCTGGGTGCAACACCGGATTTAGAACAGAGGAGTGTCCCCAGAAAGGGTTACCTTAAAATAGGGGTGCACTGATGAGATATGCATCCCAGAACGGCTGGGGATACCATGAGAGGGTGGTACCTGATGTATACGCTTACTCTGACAAAGGAAGAGGTCTCGATCCTGAAGGATGTGCTCGATGAGTATCTCTCCGATCTCCGGATGGAGGTTGCCGATACCGACAAGCAGGACTTCCGTAACCATCTCAAGAAGGAGGAGGAGACTATCAAGGAGATCCTGGGGATCCTTTCCCGGATGCAGTCCGGGGAGTAGGGAGGGAGTCGCTGGATGAGTGTTCTGCATGGACCACACGAGAGGAGGGAAGGGAATTGATCAGGGAGGGGGTCATATTTGCGTTCGGGTATTTTTCGGTAAAAGCAGGGAGAGAAGAACAGTTTCTGGAAAAATGGCAACAACTTGCCCAGTGGACGCTGAACCATGCGAAAGGTGCACGGTGGATGTATATGGTACGTGACAATGATGATCCGCAGCTGTTTGTCGCCTACGGACCCTGGGAATCCCTTGAGAGCATTGCCGAATGGCGGCAGTCTTCGAAGTTCAGGGCTGCCGTTGCCGAACTTGCGGCACTCTGTGACCGGATCGATGAGGGGACTATGACCGAAGTGAATCATGTGAAGCGATAGCGGTCGGAATGCGGACAGGGACTATTCATCCGGAACAGGACAGAAAATACCCGTGAGAGTGGAGGATAGACGGGTGTGCTGGGATCTCCGGAAACATATTATAATCTGAAACCAATAAAACTGTGGCGGTATTCTATCCTCCATATGCCACCTTGATCAGGAGTGCCGCTAGTGGTTGGGAAAACAAAACGAAAGGTAAAATGCAGGTACTTCTCAAAAACCCCCAATCCCCACCACTTTTGACAGGAGGTGATTTTGTATCCCGTCGCTCTTCATGCATCATTTTCCGTGGATCTCCTCCCCTCATCCGGGACAGGCCGATCACGAAGAATCGTGATACTTCAGGGTTTGTCCGATTCGGAGCGCTCATTACCGGCACTCATCCAGTTCTGGGAAGATGCCCATCTAGTCGATCTCTTTTCCAATCCGACCGTATCAAGCCCGTTCCGATGCTCATTTGAAGAACCGTTTGAGGGCGGCTCTCTTGCTCCCGAACGGATCGAGTCCCCACTGGGCGCATTCTCCGGGCGACGGTTCTGATCAGGGATAATGTATGATGAGTGGGTGGCGTTGAGATTCAGGGAAGGCACAAGATGGGAAATGTGATCCGTGCTCCTCTGGAACTGAACATAGCCAACAATCACCTGGGTGCCTGGAGGGACAAAAGCATCCAGGATGAAAACGGCAGAGGCATGTTCACAGGAACGGTCGGTAACCGCCGTTCGGTCGATCTTGACAGGGGGAACTGTCAGGGTATTCTGATAAAAAAAACATGATCCCTCTGAGGGCCACAAGCATAAACGATGAAAATGCCGGAGGCATTTTCATATAAAAAGGGTTGAAAAGAACCTGGAATCACTACATCTTTATTGCGAGCAGGACATCCTCTTCCTTGATGGTCTTTCTTCCTGCATGCATTGCGAGCCTGTTGGCCTCACGGGTCAGGGTTGCAATGTATTCTTCTGCGCCCTTTACCAGAGCAATAGCACCGTCGTGACCGACACGCTCTGCTCCATTCTTTTTAGCAATTCTGATAACTGCTGCGATAGGTAAATCTGCCACCTTGCTTACCTCACGAAAAAGGAGGTTTTGGTGGTATATATAAGTAACCTGCCATTTTCACACAAATGGAAGGGAGGTGGGCACATGGGAGAGGCGGAGTATTCACGTTCTGTACTGTCCCCTGCAAAAATGGGATGCCCTTCTTTTTTGATCTCCCTTCTGTCTTTGGCGGGATCTGAATCAGTTGCATAGCCTGGGGGTACTTCTTGTCCATCATCCGATGAAATCAGACCGGGCGGGAGGACCGGGATTGGTTGGCTCTAAAAGGATCAGCGATGTCAGGGTGCCGGAACTACGAAGTACATGGCATAGGTTGTGCCTGTGTTCCGTGTCACGTGCCCTCTGCCCGTGGTATCTTCCAGGAGGACGAGGTCTCCTGGTGCGAAGTGTCTCACCTCGCCATCGGTCGTCTCCATCTCAACGGTTCCGGACAGCAGGGCAAGGAACTGCCGTGTGGGGGCGGGGTGCCAGTCGCCGATCCAGCCTGGCTCGAAGGTATAGAACCGGTATTTTGTTGCAGGATGATCACCTGAAACGTAGAACGGGGCGGCAGGGGGGGCTGCCTGGACACTGCTCTGCTCGATGATATCGGTCGCAAAGTGCGAGTCTCCCTGGGTATCTGCGTAGATCCGGTGATACCTGACCTTGCTGATCCTGGACGAAGAGGAGGGGGTCATGGCACGTATCTCCAGGGGATGCAGGGACGAGCCCTGCTTTCCCGATGAGTAGAGAAACGGAACGGTGAATGATAAAGGTTACGGCAGGGATTTTCGGAGATATCCTGTTTCAGGGCTTATCAGGCCCACCAGGAAGGAATGGATCAGTGCGGTTGACGAATTCGTCATCTTGCCGGGCAAAATCAGCAGGGCATTCAGCCGGATTCGCTTCATAGTAATCGACAACGATGGTCGCGAAATCCGGAGAGAAGGTGGTTCCGGGTCGGGTGCTGTCATGGAACCGATGAATAGCAGGGTGCTCAATGAACGATTGTCGTTCTCGTATTACGGCATTTGTGCCCCCTGTCCTTTGACAGAGAGGATTCCTGGAATCATGGAGTAAAAAAGGGAAAGGGGTATGGTTTGGACATGTCGGGAGGGAGGATGGAATATCAGGACAGGATATCCCATTCAATGGTAGTGCAAAGACGGCCGGGGAAGATCCCCGGCCAAGGAAGGTTCACCACGACCCTGGTTGTCCGGACGAATGCTGGAGTTTATTGTTGCCACCTTGAACGCCTATGCCACCAGATTCACGATGAATTTCCAAATCATTGCCAGATAGGGGGTTCTTCTCAGGGTATTTAAATTATTTGAACCTCGGGGTTCAGGGAATGAGGACGGTCATCGGGTTCGCCCGGGAGGTAGTGGATGCCGATCGGCATGGGAGAGAGCACCGTTCCACGGGATCACCTGCAGGTATCGTTGGTGATGGGGGGCTTCCAGCATTCGTAGTGATAGGTCCGGCGATCACCATAGACCGTGTCCTGGTAGCTGAAGATCTCCCGCCCACAACAGTCGCAGGTCCTATGGGTGCGTTTTCCCTTCGTTCTCCGTGTCATATTCCTCCTCCACCAGATACCATGCGCCTTTTGAGAACTCCCTGTCAGAAGATGGACCGATGGTCTTTGATCTTCCCGCAGTTCCACGGCGCTTCTTTTCATTGCCAGGAGGAGCAATGAGTGAGAGTGGCAATCCTCCCTCATCCTCGTGGCTTGTTCCGTTTTGGTATCGCATGGGGATGGTAACCACCGATCCCGCCAGAGTGAAGGTACATTGATGTCATCACTCATGGTGTCAGGGACCGAGCCCTGCCACAACAGGGGATATTTCCCCCGTTCACCGTTCCGATCCTGGCAGGAGTGCATCTCCTGATGTCCGAAAATCCATGGGATGTCTCCCACGCATGATAGGATCCCGCATCGGCGCCGGTCTTCTTTTAAAGGTGCCCCTGCGATGGGATGGACGGGCGGGTGATCTGTCGTGAGATGACACATTCCCCTTCTTTCTCCATCCCCGTTCCTGCATGGTTTCGCAGAGGCTGAAGAGGCATTCGAAGTCGAACCGATCCCCGGTCTCGATCCGTGCCGGACAGTCGGTGCATTCGAGGCTGCCCTCGCAGTCAGGGCGGGTCCTGGCCGCAAGAGTCCGGATATCCTGCACCGCGAGGAAGATCTTCTTCCTGGTGATATCGGTCATGCCTGTCTCACGTCCGTGTCTATGCCGGGCTGGGGGGAACATCCGGCATGCTGGTGGTGATCGAGGGCAACCTCCCGCCCCTTGGGGGCGACCAGTATCACCATACCAGCCGCCTCCCGACGATCAATAACAGGAATACGAGCACGGCCAGGATGATCAGTCCCCAGAGTACCTGGTCGGCGGAATAGTACAGGGTCGTCCGCTTCCGCATTCGTTCGGTGGGAGGGTACCTGGTCATCGCTGGATCACCTGCCCGGGGCTCTGCTTTTTCAGTTCCTCAAGCTGGGGTGCGATGACATGGTCGATATGATACCTGAGATCGGCTGCCCTCTCTTCAAAATACCTGGCCTGTTTCTGGTACCCTGCGATCTCGCTCTCCAGTTCCTTTATTTTCTGTTTGACGTATGTCATACGGTCACCTCCGTTCTGGTCCGTTTTCCGGCTCGCCGCCGGATCATCCCCTCGGGATACCGGTTACCTTTTTAAGGAGGACAGGGAGTCCGGGTGGAGTTCTCCCGGTTGATCGCGGGGTATCTTGCTTCTCTGGACTTCCTTGCCTCACGAGAGTGGACAACCTCCGAAAGGGGACTGCTCTCCTTCTCGATACGCCACCAGGGTATGGTGGATGCCAATACATGCCGATAAAAGACGGATCTAGCGAGGGAGTGGATCCAGTGATATCCAGGGATTGCCGGGCGACTGCCCGTGGCTCCGTCGTTCTGCCCGGTGGAATGGGTCCCCCATCTGTTCTCCAATCAGGGGAACTATGGATATCGGTCTCGGTATCGATCTGTCTTTATTGGCGTGACATTCCTGCTGGCCCCTATTGCTTCCAGCACGAACGTTGTATTGTGATCCATAGATAGTCCTGCAGATTGAAATACTTTGTGCAGAATATTATCGTATACGCCCCTTTTTTTCCATAGGACGTTAGAGATCCTTTTTTTAAGAACTTGTCAGCGTATTGCGGACTGAGGCTGATGCTCATCTTCGCGGTGACGCTCAGGTCTTTGGTACCAGAGATAGATCAACGCGAGAGTGGCGTTGACTGCGACCATCGCCTCGGTGACCGCGATCCCGGAGGTGACCCCGAGGAACACGGCAAGGGCGTCGACCCCGGTATGCCAGAGGATTGCCAGGCCGAGCAGGAGCGGTCTCGCCTGGGCTACGGAGAGGAGCACCAGCAGGGTGAAGGCGATCTGGAGGGTGAAGACCATCAGCCGCTCAAGGAGGGAGACCAGGGGATCGAGAGGTGTGAGGCTCGCGAGCACCGGGGATGCGGAGAAGAGATACGCGACGAGTGTCAGGGAGAGGAGCCCTGCGATCATCATGCTCTCGACTCCTCCCCAGCCGGCCCCGAACAGGAGGCCATGCTCCCGGGAGGTGGCGATGTTCCGGGACGGGAAGAACCGGGAGAAGACGAGGTAGCGGCCGATCTCCTCAAAGAGACCGGCGAGGAGACCGAGGATGACCGCAAATACCGCAAGAGCGAATGTCCGGTTGGGGATCGCTGCATTGAGCGCCTCAGAGAGCGGAGCCTGGGTGAAGAGGACGAGCGGGGTATGCACGATTTGGACCAGGATGAAGAAGAGTGCTCCATACAAAAAGAGGGTCCAGGAGAGGTGATATCGCCGGATGAGAAACCAGGCGACCAGGAGGGGGAATCCGAGCTCGAGGAGGATGGTTCCGGTAAAAGAGATAGCCACGGCGGGATCCATAGGGGTTCATCGATGGATGGCGATTAAAATCTTTCCCCGGAGGGGCAGGATGAGTTGCTGGAATGGATTCCACAGAGTATTGACATTTTTTGGTCTGCACAGTGAAAAGGTAAAACCTGCTGAATCAGGCTGCCAGAAAAGGAAAAAGTCTCTTATTTATGCCGTTCTTTGTGATAATTCGGTCGTATATGCTGATCAATGAGTCAATGTTCCTCGGCAGATCAGACCCCCCTACCTTCATCGACCGGATTATACCTGGTAATTGTTCATATGACTTCATTGCTGTACACCCCCTTTCTTTTATTCTCTCCCCAGCACCATTCATCCTGCTCGGGACCAATTGACAGATAAGTTCCTGTTATAATATTTTTTTGCCATGCACATCTTATTCCAGAACATTATTGAGTCTCTTTTCAAAATCAGAGCGATTTGATCGCTTTGCCATGCAATGGGTGATGCAGAACAGACATGGGGAGGGTGATCATGATTCCCCACTCGAAACCATTGCCATGCAGATATGAAAAAACATAGGATCAGGTGGTGTACAGAATTTCCTTGCACATTCACCCTGATTGGTGATCCTATGTGATCTGATCTGGGAGGGTAAGTGAAGTCAGAACAAGAAGCGGGAACTCTTTCCAGAAGCAGGACCCCCGCTGTCGGCCATTGCAGGGGGAGCCGGTCTGGGAGATATTGGGGAACGGGCAGCATCATCCCCAGAGCGGTTCTTGTTTCAGGAAACGGATTGGCAGGATACCGTTCCTCTGCTGGTATGAATCACGTCCACACTCTAATGGTTTTCATGGAATGAAGCAGCGTCTCGCTGCCTGGGGGAGCGAATACTATTTAATGCGGGATAGTACTATCAGTCTTTCAGGGGAATCGATCATGGGCGAAGATACGATATTCTCAATCGGTGAATGGACGGTCACTCCCGGCAAGGAAGCATTGTTCCTCGAAAGATGGCGGGAGTTCTCCCGCTGGTCTCTGAATCATATCAACGGGGGACGGTGGGTGTACGTGGTCCAGGACCGGGAACAGAATAATAAATTCATGTCATTTGGTATCTGGGAATCCCCGGAGGATTATACTGAATGGCGGCATTCGACAAAATTCAAATCAGCGTTTGCTGAATTCAGTGCCATGTGTGATAAGGTCGCTTACAGTACCTCGACCGAGGTATTGCATCGCTACCGGTAAGATCGTCCTTCCTTTTTCACCATCTGCAGAGAAATGCACAATGTTTATCCATATAACCGGGAGATTCACACGTATGCCACTCCCCCGCCGTCCACTCATCCTCTGCCTTCTCGCCCTGGTTATCGGAACACTACTCGTCTCCGGATGCCTGACTGAACCCCCAGCTGCAAAGCCACCCGTCACTATGAATATGAGCAGTCTTACTCTCTACACCGAGGATGTTCCGCCCTATAACTATGTGGATAATGGAACCCTGCAGGGGATCTCAGTCGATCTCCTTTCGTTGATCACCGCGGGGATGGGAGAGAACCTGTCATGGGAACAGGTGAAGGTAGTACCCTGGTCAGAGGGGTACACAGCAGCCCTTACCGGAAACAAGACGATGATCTTTGCCATTGCCCGGCTTCCCGAGCGGGAGACCTCGTTCAAATGGGCAGGACCTATCATTCCACTCACCCCTGTTCTCTTTGCCCTGCCGGAGCGCGGGATTGTCGTCACCAGCCCCGATGACCTCGAGGGATACCGGATCGGAGCCGTCGCTGAAAATGCCGAGGTCCAGCAACTGCTGGAGATCGGGGTGAACCAGAGCCGGATTGTGCTGGCGCCCAATACATCAGTTATGGTGACGATGCTACAGGATGGCGAGATCGATCTCATGGCGTACTCGCAGGCTGCCGGCAGGTACTTCACCCGGCAGGTGACGGGAAGTTTTGACACCTTCCGGGTCGTGTATGTCTTCCCGGATATTCCTCTCTACTATGCGTTCAGCCGAGATGTCCCGGATGAGACGGTGCTGTCGTTCCAGAAGGTGCTTGACACACTCAAGACCGAGAAGGAAGCAGAGGGTTTCAGCGAATACGAGCGGATACTGTACCGGTACACAGGAGTAAGCTGTCAGCCACAGCCTTATCCCGTGGCAGAAGTGATGAATCTGGTCAATGTGACGGTGGCGGCGATCGAGAAGGACGCTCCTGGCACCATCCGGCGGGTCAATGCAGGGGAGGCCCCCTATCGGGATCCAGCAAATTCTGCTCTCTATGCATTTGTCTTTGACCGCAACGTGACCCTCGTTGCCCAGGCAGTCAACCCAGGACAGGTAGGGACCAATCTCTACGGAAAGACTGATGTGACCGGAACACCGTTCCGCGATAGGATCGTCACGGGAGCACTCCATAATGGGTCAGGGTGGGAGGAGTATATCTACATGAATCCCACCGATGCCGGCCTGTACTACAAGACGTCCTATTATCGGGTTACCGAGGGAAGTGACGGGATGACATACATAGTTGGGAGCGGGGCTCCTTCGGCCTGCGAGTGGTAGGAAGGGACAACCAAAAATGCTTCCCTGACTCTCCGGGGAGGATCTGCCTTACGATGAACCCAGAGACCGGTTTGGTTCGAGGGGGTAGTCTGGGTGAAATCGTTACTTCAGGATGCTTGCAGGACCCCGGCTATGATGAGTGACCCCGAATCACCTCATCACGGGCTCGATCTCCTTCTGGTATGATCATCACGATGGTAGGGGGAAAGTGAGTGAAAGAAAAACGGGAGGTGATTGTTATAGGCCGTTTCTCGGGGGAAAAACAGGTGCGTCGGGCGGTGTCGGCTCGCCGGGAAATCCCGGGCTGTCTCCCACACCTTCGCCAGGGCTTTCGTCAGCTCCCGGTGACGGCTGTTCTCCGATCACTCCCCAGTGGTTATTGTCCCCTGATGCTGTCACCACTCCGGTGAACGCGGTCACTGCAAGCAGAGCGATGAACAGATACATAATTCCGGTTTTCACAGGTTTCCACTCCTTTTTGAATTCCTTGGCGCCGGGAAGTGCTGATCCAAAGGTCCAGGCATTCCCAGCTCGCATCACCCGTCATCCCAAGGCCATTTATCTTTTTTGATGGGAGCAGATACAGGTTCATGTCTTCTTCTCCCACCCCCTCCTCGCAGGCGGAAGGGGTGTTCACTTGCCCCGGACGTTCCTGCCGGGTATCCGTCCTCCTTTCACAACACTTAAGAGAATATCGACACGATCTGCTCCTATGCCACTGTCCGAATGCTGGATACGGATCGTTTGTATCCTGGCTGTGCTCGGAGCACTGCTCCTCGCCACGGGATGTATGAACGAACAATCGGACGAAGTCGCTGATCCGATTGACGACAGCATCAGCCGGCTCTCCTTTTATACCGAAGATCTGCCTCCCTTCAACTACCAGGAGAATGGGACCCTTCACGGGATCTCTGTCGATCTCCTGGAGGTGGTCACGGAGAGGATGGGCTACCGGGTATCCCGGGACCAGGTGCAGCTGGTATCCTGGACGGATGCGTACCAGGCGGGTCTCGCAGGGCCTGATACGGTCATCTTCATGACCGGGAGGGTCCCACAGCGGGAGGCACTCTTCCAGTGGGCCGGGCCGATCTACACCAACCACAATGTCCTCTTCGCACGACCGGATCAGCCGATCACCATAACTGGCCCAGAAGACCTGAAGGCATACCGTATCGGGGTGATAGCAGATGATATCACGGTGCAACAGCTGCTGGACCTTGGTGTCGGACCGGACCAGCTGGTGCAGGAGACCAGCCCCGCTGTGCTGATTGCGATGCTCGAGAGCGGTGCGATCGATCTCTTTGGGTACTCCGAGGCGACCGGCCGGTATGTGAGCGAGAAGGAGACCGGCGATTACTATGCCTTTTCCGTCGTCTACACCCTCCCGTCTCTGGAGGGGTACTACGCGTTCAGCACGGACGTTCCTGAGTCGACCGTCCGGTCTTTCCAGGGGGCTCTGGACGCCCTCAAGACCGAGCGGGACGCTGCAGGAATCACCCCGTATGACCAGATCGTACGGCGGTACATCCCGCTGGCGGAGTCGGGAATGACCCCGCAGGACCTGGAGGCCTTTGTCCAGAGCGCATCGGCGTATGCGGCCGGGGTGGGTCAAAACGCTGCACTGGCTCTGTTCCAGGATAAAGACGGGAATTTTTCCCGAGGAAACTTGTATGTATACGCCTACGACTACAAGGGGACCCTCCTCGCACACCCGTATCAGTCGAACCTGGTCGGGACCGACCGCACGAACTGGACCGACGTCCGGGGACTGCCATTCGTGCGGCTCTCTGAATACACTGCCCTGAACGGCGGGGGGTATATCGCCTACCTCTACCCGGCACCGCACGGTGGGGTGATCGATGAGAAGGCGCTGGACACCTACCAGCCGAAGATCGGGTATGTCGCCCCGGTGGATGAACACTGGTGGATCGGCTCGGGGATGTACTTCTCTGACATGGTGCAGGCAGGGGCAGGGAGGCCGGAGGTCGTATCCCGGATGATCGCACTCGTCGAAGATGCTGCCCGTTATGGACAGGCTCAGGGGACAGCGGCCGCCCTCGCCGAAATCTCTGACAAAACGGGGCGGTTCGTGGATCCGGAAGGGCACTACGTCTATGCCTATGACTACGATGGTACGCTGCTTGCCCATCCCTGGCTGTCGGATCAGGTCGGCACGAGCCTCATCGACCGGACCGATCCCTTTGGCATGGAGCAGATCCGGGTGCTCTCAGAGACCGCAAGGAACGGGGGAGGGTACGTCGTGTTCATCTGGCCGAACCCGGAGCGGGAGAACAGGGATGAACTGAAGGTAGGGTATGTACTCCCGGTGGACGAGCACTGGTGGGTGGGATCAGGAGTCTACCTGAGGGAGATCACCGGGACGGACTCTCCCGCACTCTTCTCCGAGGATAACTGACTCTTCTCCCAGGGGAGCCGACCTTTCGGTTCTCACAACGGATACAAATGACAAAATTGAAAAAAAGGCCTTCTTTTTCGAATATGGGATTAAGGGACGCCATACGGAACCCTTTTGATGCTCCCTATCGTTCCGTAATCCCCGTTCACCTTCACGCTCACCTTGTACCATTCACCCAGCCGGAGGAGAATGCCCTCCTGCTCCGTTTGTTCCTCCCGGGGCGGAAGCACCGCCGGGTCGTTTCGCAGGGCACCGATACGATAGTATCCCGCCTCGAGGAGGAACCCGGAGAGGACCAGAACAACCCACCACATCCACATCACCTCTCAGTCTCTCTCACGAGGGACCAACTGACACATCAATTGTTTATATAATATTTTTTTGCCATGCACTTCCACTTCCAGAATAGTATCGAGTCTTTTTTCCCAATTAACGCGTTTTTAGCGCTTTGCCATGCACTTCCCTTTCCAGAGCAGAGAGGGTATGGAGGGCTCTGAAGTGACTCCCCGGCAGCCTGAAGTGCGGAAGCAGTATCATTGTAAAAAAAGGAGGGGCTTTCGCTCCGTTACACCGGTTTTCCAACGCCGGACCCTTTCATCAGGCCGTATTCGATCTCGTAGAACCCGCCTCCACGGTCCGGGAAGGTCAGGTAGTAGCGGGGGAGCTGTTGTCCTTCGGCGGCGTCAATCTGCCGGAGGAGGTCCCCCTGGGCTGCCGGGTCATGGCCGGCGATCACCCAGCGGCGGGTCTCGGCATTCATCTTCCAGGACCGGGACGGAACGGCTGCCGGTGGAGTGGTGACCGTGTCATCCTTCGGGTCAAAGAAGGCGATCACCTTGCCGGTCCTGTTCTCTGCCTCGGTCTTTTGGTGGTGCTGCCAGTACGCGATGATGGCGGCAATGATGGCGGCCAGCAGCTCGAGTATCTGGACCAGGTCATCTTCCATGATGTGGCGCTCCCGGGAGGATGTCAGGAGGAGGGGTGGGGGCTAGTGCCTCCACCGTTCCTGACCCTCGTGCAGCCGGATGATGATCCGGAGGATGACCATGAGCATGGCCAGGCTCCCCATGGTTGCACCGAGGACGAACATGATCCCTTCATCCATGATCCTCCCTCACGGGCAGCCGGGTGGCGTTCAGGCCAGTTCCGGCTTCGTGTCGGCCCAGGTCTCGATGGTGGCAAGGATCGCATCATCGCTGTATGAGGTGACACGGACCTGTTCACGGCTGAAGGAGACGTAGTAGATCTCGCCGGTTGCCGAATGGCACTTGAGGGTGGCGGTGAAGCCGTCCTCCCCGGCGACGTGGATGGCGTCGCCTCCCATGGCGGTCGCAAGGGCGGTATCGGCCATGATCGCGGTCACGGCAGAGTTGAAGGCCGCAACGGTTGGGGCCCTTGTGGAGGTGTACCCGACTACCTTGGCCTCGTTGTTCTCGTACTCGATCCGGGCGGTGTAGCCCTGGCGGCTGATCGCGACCGGGTCCTGCGGGACCCCGCCGACATCGTAGGCGGTGCACCCCCAGGGGTTCCCGGAGATGACCCCGGAAACCAGGGTATTGAAGCTGGCAATGTCAGCGATCGGTGCCGAGAGCTCCCGCACTGCGGTCTTGGTGACGCTCTGTTGAATGAAATCTCCCATAGTGTGTTACTCCTGCCCTCACTGGTGAGGGCGAAGAACAGATACCATGGATCCTGTTATCTATTTTTACCCGGGATGTCGATCGGGGCGTAAAATGGTCCGGAAATCAGAATCGGAGCGAATTGATGCGCACCAGAATTTTCACGGCGGAAAAATAGGGGTGGTCTGACGTTAAAATAACGTGTAATTCTGGGTGGATGTATCGACAAATTTTCTGTGACAGTCCATTTCCGCAGAGTGGGAAACCGAGTGTTTCTAATCCGGGAACAGGATGAGCGATGCAGTTGTTCCCCCGGTTCCCTGCAATCTTTGAGAAGAGCATTTATTTGAGTGCAGGTACATGGCGTTTCATGCGATATGTACGGTTTATTTTTTGTTGCCTCTTCCTCATTCTTGCAACAGGTTGCATAACACAAACACCCTCTTCGACTGACTCAACTCTGCAGCAAGGTATAGAGGAAATTGGGGACAATGGAAATAATTCACCAGTCCCCCTCACGTCAGGTGCCCCGCTCACAACACAAACCGAATCAGTTCAGAATCTTATTTATGAAAAGGAAGGTTCTGCATTTGATTCCATTCAAATAACTATTCATAATATCACCGTTATGCAAAAATCCGGTTCGAAATTTCCCGTGGTCGTGTTTAATATATCACTGATAAACGAAGGATTGAATGAACCATTCTTTTTAGACGACAGATCGCTTGTATGTTTCCAATCGGATTTTGAAACTACCTATCCGAAGCTGGATGATCCCACGATGAATATCACCAATCCAATCCTCCTTCATGGTATCGGTCCAGGTGAACAAATAGTCGGAGAAGTGGGTTTCTTCTTAAATGAACATGTAGACTCTTTGGCGTTATATGTGAGAGATCCTAACTGGACCATCCTCGGAGGGGTCTATATCCCCGATATGGACAATATAACCCAAATCACATCAGACCGCGAATATCCAAAAAATCTCACATTGAGCGTCCCTTCTGCCGTCCAAAAAGCTACGATTCCCGGCGCCAACCTCCGACCCGGCCATAAGATTGCAATCATTAATGTCAGTATCACGAATCATAACCCCACTGATGTCACGATCCAGAGGGAACAACTGTTGTTGCTGACTGAACGGGGAATGACGTTGGAGCATGGGGGATCACGTCTGACACCCGAAATGGCCCGCGAATATCTCAGGTTCCCCCTCACAATTCACCCTGGTGAGACAAAAACCGGACCTGTTTTTATTATCGTATATAGTGGTACAAGGACCAATAAACTCGCACTCACCGATAAAAATTTTGTTATCCAATCGTTGATTGATTTGAATGGAATCTATCGGTATGAATAATCATTTTGTTGGGGGATATCACAGCCTGGCCAAATCGCAATCGAGGTGATCCGCCGGGATGTCACCGGGTAAGGGAGATGAACTCTAATTCTGGCCCGGTGTCAGGACATTGAAATGTTTCCTGCATTTTCCGCAGGTCCCATCCCTGCTCTCTTTGTAATACGACTTTGGCATGTTGATAATAATTGCATTCTCATGATGACACTCCGGGCAGGTAAAACGGATCACATATCCGGACCGCGTTCCTGTTACCGATGGTTTTATGGAATTTTTCATCATTGTCTTGTTCATTCCGGTGGTTTTTGGGACGCCACAAACCCATTTTTTCATATCCCCGCAAACGGAGATATATCGAAGCATATCCCGGGATGACTCGTTCCCGGATGTCAAAAAAAAGGCATTGAAGGTGCCCCGATTGTTTCCGACACTGGTATCATTGGTCTTGTGAGGGGATAAAAGTGAATGTACGATCGGCTTGAACCGCCAATCGATAATTCCGGATCCGGCCTCTATTCGTGAATGATTGATTCGATCCTGTGCAGGATATCCTCTGCCTTCTGTACTGCATTCTCGGCCTCCTGTTCGGATACCGATCCCGTGCTGTCATAGACGGCCTGGTGCCGTTTCCGTCGCATCCGTTCGAACCACCGGGCATCATCACGCGAGAGGAATTGCTCTCAAAATCGTACGACCGAGATATGCTGGTTTGATCCTGCAGGTCGGAACCCTTTCGAGAACATCAAAGCCCTTCCAGCTTGAAGGACAGTATTGTAGGCGATGGTAAAAGCCCAGTCGCTGCTTGAGGAGAGAAGGGTGTAAGAAACGTCAAGGTCACGGTGAGCGTTTGCCAGAGTATCTTTAATCCTGTTCTGATCAATGGGGAGGGGGCTGATGAACCCTTCCCGTTCGAGATCTTCAATCATTGCATCCCGCCAGGATTACTCTGGGTTCTCTCATGACATTCGAGACGAAGGGATCTCCCTTCTGCTGTCGTTTCCGGAACTCCTCATCGGTCATCAGGGTATAATTGATCTCCCTGCCAAGTTCTTCTTCCGCTGCACCGATTGCAGTGAGTATTGCATTTTCGTCGATATCCCCAACAATGAAGAGATCGATATCGCTCTTAAAACCAGCAGTGCCTGCCGCATAGGAACCATAGAGGAAGAGACATGATATCCCCTCCAGATTCTGGAGCTGTTCCCGGAATACCTTGCTGATCCCTTCTGTCTTGAGGATGATCTGCTGGAGCTCATGGTAGAGGAAGAAGTCCTGGTTCACCTTGAAATAGACCTGGTTTCCCCTGCGTCTCCGGGAGAGGAGACCAAGGGATTCCAGGTTTGACAGTTCGCTGTGAATGGCGGCATAGTGCTCCCCGGTTGTCCGTTCAATCTCCCGGATATAATATTCCCTTCCCGGATTCATCAGAAAGAGGGTGAGCAGTGTGATGCGGGTCTGGGACGGGATGAGCAGCTCAAGCATGATAATAAAATATAATCAATTGATTAAAATAGTTTATCATCAAGAATGAGGTGGGTATGAACACCATGCTTCAGCTCTCTCTGCCCATGTAGTTTATTTTCCTCGTAATGAGTGTTGCCTGCTGAACTATTTTCAGATCACGTGCGGGAGGACGTCTTCAAATACCCTGAGGCCTGCCTCACAATCACCACTGAAGTTCCCAAAGATGAGGTGATCGAATCCCAGCCGCTTCCACTCTTCGATTCGCCGGATGATGTCTTCGGCGCTGTGCCAGAGCTCCATCTGGGATCCCTCCCCGGCAACCTCGATCTTCGCTTCCGAGGCAGAGACCTTCATCGCCTCAGGATCCACCAGATGGTCCGGATCGTAATAATACAGAACTGCGAGGGCACGTTCCATGGTCGCTGGGTCTTTTCCTGCCTGTCGTGCACCGGCTTCGAAGTTCGGGAATATCACGTCCCTGACGATAGAGGGATTCCTTGCAACGGTGATCAGGTGATCTCCCAGGAGCCCTGCCATCTTCGACGCCCGTGGTCCGATCGCGCTGAAATACACAGGGATATGCTGCTCTGGCCTGGTGAACAGGGTGGCATTGGCGAGGGTGTAATACGATCCGGTAAAACTGGTGGGGGCCGTGCTCGTCCAGAGCTTCTCCATGACGGAGAGCGCCTCTTCAAGCATGTCAAGCCGTTTTCCCGGAGGGGGCCAGTCCCCTCGCACCACTGCCATCTCGTTCAGCTCTTCCCCTGAACCGACCCCGATCCCGACCCGTCCCGGGTACATCGCTCCCATGGTGGCAAAGGCATGCGCCACGACGGCAGGATTGTACCGCATGATCGGGGCGGTGACCGCAGTGGCAAAGAATACCTGGTCCGTGGCCTGGAGGGCAGAGCTCATCCATGTCCAGGCAAATCCGCATTCGGTCATGTGGGGTACCGGAAGGAAGTGATCATCGACCCAGATCGAATCAAATCCCAACTGTTCAGCGAGTACTGCATGGTGTAACGCATCGCTCGGCCGGGACCGTTCGATACTGGGGCTGTATCCTATTTTACATCGCATGGAGATCCTCGTTCAATGATCTCCACAGGAAGCAAAAAGCTTCTCGTTTTTTGGATGGACGAAATTCCCCTCCCGGCTGTTTCGAGGATCCCGGTTGATGACATCGGCACAATCGCCATCAGAAACAACCCATTCACTGCTGCCGAAGGCGTGCCTTGGGATCTGTGGAGCCGATTTTTCCCCTCCCTCCCTTGTGGCAATTGCTCAACAGCGAATGATAATGTGGAGAAAAAAAGAATCGCCCTACAACGCCGTGCGCTATCCCCCGGGAATCTGATCAGGACACCTTCATGTCCTTCTCAGCCGAGAGCGTGCAGTTGAGGGCGTTATCCCAGGCAGCAATCTGATACCGCACAGTCGTATTCCAGTACTGCTCCAGGCTGACCGGAACACTGCCTCCTGTCAGGTTTTCAAAGAGGCGCCGGACGACTGTCCCGTTCACAAGGAGATCGATCCTTGCGAGGTTGTGATTGCAGGGCGTTGGCTCCTTTGCCGTGTAGCTGAACACATAGTGCTGATCAGCCTTCCTGCAGGAGACAGTCACGCCTTCGGGGGCATTGAAGTCCTCGTGGGTCCTCGCATTCCCTATCCCTGCCTGGAGCGGATAGCTCCCCGGACCGCAGCCAGGGTAGGTCTCCCGCAGCCATTTCTTGTGGTGTTTGAAAGCCTCGAAGCCTTTCAGGTCGATATATGCCGGCTTGTTGATCCCGATCCCGTCACGGAATGCCGATTCGAGGAGGGGGATCGAGTCCAGCCGGAACCCGGCAAGCAGCGTCTCGACCGTGTCGATGGCAACCGATTCCTTCGAACAGAGGATTGCATTCATGAGGATGAAATCGGTCCTGACATCAGGATCATCGGCATTGTTCGTCGGGCCACAACGGTTCCCGGTAAGGGCATCCATGATCACCAGATCGAACCCCCGGGTCCGGTTCATCGCACACAGGTAATCAAGAAACAGGCGGATATCGCCTGTACCGAAACCATAGCCGGCATGCTCCTGTTTCTCGAGGAGGCCGAGCATCGTTCCCCAGTGGAGTTTGAGAGCCCCGGTCATGCCGCAGAACCCATGGCTTTTCAGTATCGGGATCCCGATATACAAATCGCAATAGTCTGCCTCTCCCCGGGCCTGCTCCTTTGTCCGGAGGAACTTTGGAAACCACACCTCGCTCCTCCCCCTGATTGGTTCGTCGAAAACGGTCATGAACCGCTCCGATCCCGGCACTGCATCGAGGTTGACGAGCTCTGCTCCGGAACCTCCATCGAGTATCCCGTCGGCATTGTAATCGTAGCAGACATCGGTCTCATGGACGGCCTTCCCCTCACTCCGCTGTAAGCGGGCATGGTGAAAACTTTGTGGGTTCTTCGTATCCGAGGGATCCTTATCAGGAGTGAAGGTGGCATCGATGACCTTCAGGTCCGCGGTTCCCCCGAATCCGATGATCTCCCGGACTTTGCCGGCGACGTATCTCACAATACGCGGGTCTGAGATGATCCCACGCCCCTTCTCCCCTGGCAAGCCCTGGCTTGGCCCGACGATATTGACTTTGATCACTACCCTGTCTCCCGGCCTGATGATCGCCGGGAGGCCCTGCGGTCCCAGCACCTGTGCGATGGCAGCATCGATCAGGCCTGGGATCTCTTCATCAGTGGGCTCCCGTGTCATGCAGGAAAACCCTACGACTGGTAAGGGGTGATCGGGGTGGATTTTCGGCGGCATCTTTGTTTTTTCGTACACTGCATCGATGGTTGTCCCCCGGACACCCCCGATCAGGGGGAGCTGTTTCATATCATTGTGAATTTTCTCCCATCGGCGACTGACATCGCTGGAATAATGAACACCCCCCGGAGGGGATATGCTGCCCGCATCGGAGCAGGTGTCCGATACAGGATCATCAGACGGATTCATGATAGCAAGCCTCTTCGATCAGCAATTGGATCATCATCATTAATACCTTCCGGAAATCAATCTGACGTGGTTATAATTCCCCCACCCTATCGGTTGGGGCGGGTAAAGCGCCATGGATTCCTGCCAAGGTCGGGGGGTGACATTCCCCTTTTCTGCCTCCGGCACAGTACCATTCCAATCTGCTATTCTGCCCGGGTCACATTGGGAAATGAGGAGGTCAGAGGGGTGACATTCCCCTTTTCTGCCTCCGGCACAGTACCATTCCAATCTGCTATTCTGCCCGGGTGACATTTGGAAATGAGGATGTCGGAGGAGTGACATTCCACTTTTCTACCTCCGGCCTGGTGACATTGGGAAATGCGGAGGTCGGAGGGGTGACATTCCACTTTTCTACCTCCGGCCTGGTCACATTGGGGAATGCGGAGGTTGGAGGGGTGATATTCCACTTCTCTACCTCCGGCCGGGTAATGTTCCACCGATCTATCTCAGGCCGGGTATAATTCGGGATGGGGACTGTCGGTTGGGGACCGCCCGGCACGATACGCGTCCCTCTGGCATACTTCAGGTCGCAACTGGTGGGGGTTACCGACTGCATGTACCGGTAACTGATGTGTACGTTGTCGCTCTCATCGAGGTCGAGCGATAGATCAAGGCCGGTGTTGCCAGCGATGTCGAGGGTCTGGAGATTCCACGCTGAACCGTTGTACTCCGCGTATTTCAGCGATGAATCCGAAGGTCCGGTATACGCGATGCAGGGATACCCCTTGCTGTCCAGGGCAAGGGATGTACACAACCCGGCATATCCGCCTTCAAGGGTAGAAATGTGCCACGCCTGGCCGTCATACTCCGCATATTTCATAGTACCTCCTATCAGGTCACCATAGGCGATACGTGGGTTATCGGCACTGTCAAGCACCAGCGAGGTACCGGAACCTGCCCGGGAATCGACGGTCTGGATGTTCCAGGCCGAGCCGGTCCAGGAAGCATACTGGAGCCTTCCTGCAACGTCGTTGAAGCTGATATGGGGTCTGGCGGAACGATCCAGCGCAAGGGAGCAGTCATACCCGTTCATCCCCACTGACTGGATCTGCCATGCTGATCCGTTATATGACGCGTATTTCAGGAGTGAACTTGCATAATCCTGGTAGGTGATCCGCGGGTTTCCGGTCGCTGTATCCAGTACCATGGACGCATCCCCGCCAAAAGTGCCATCAGGGGCAACTGCGGAGATTTGCCACGAAGCACCGTTATAAGAGGCGTACTTGAGGGCCGCTGCTGCCTGGTCATGGTAGGCGATCCGCGGATTCCCGGCACTATCCAGTGCCAGTGACGTTCCCTCCCAGACATCGCCGGGTCTCTCCACGGTGGTGATCTGCCAGCCTGATCCGTTATAGGCCGCATACTTCAGGGCAGGATTGGACCAGTCGAGGTAGCTGATGCGGGGTCTGCCGTTCTGGTCCAGTTTTAGGGATGTGCTCCAGCCAACATCCCCCGCGGAATCCACCGTTTCGACTGCCCAGTTCAGGCCCCCCGCACTCTGCCTGAGGATGGCAAAGCCATTCTGCAATGCCCCGGATTGCCCATCGGCATTCGTGACAACGACGTTCCGGTAGTCAACCGGTTCTGTTGCTTTGATGACGAAGGTGCAGGTGATCGTGGTCTGGGAGGTGACCAGGACCCCTGTTCCCCAGATGTCCGGATACCCTGCCCCGGAAAGCCGGACCGATGCACCGGGGTGGAAATTGGTGCCGGTGATGGTTGCCGCGATCGTGTATCCCAGGACCCCGTTCGGTGGACTGATGGCAGTGACAGCGGGTGCCGGAAGCGGCGGATGGGCGACCTTGAGGGCTCCTGCGGTACCGTTATAATAGCTGATCTGGGGATTCCCGGCACCGTCCAGCACCAGGGAGGTATACTGCCCGACAACACCTGAGGTATCGACATTGTCAACCTGCCAGGAGGGGCCGTTCAGGGCTGCGTACTTCAGGTCCTGGTTTGTCTCGTCGTAGTAACTGATACGGGGAGTGCCGGAGCTATCAAGCCGGAGCGAGCTGTACTTGCCGACCGTTCCGGTAGCGTCGGGGGTCTGGATCTGCCAGGCTGCACCGTCATATGCCACATAGAGCAGGTCCGCGTTGGCCATGTTGTAGCAGCTGATCCGGGGTTTACCATAAATATCCATTGCCAGGGATGAAAACATCCCGGCAAAACCAGCCGCATCCACGGTCTGGACCTGCCAGACAGCACCGTTGAATACCGCAAATTTCAGGTGATAATTCGTGGCATCGAAGTAACTGATGCAGGGTTGGTCAGCGGAGTCCCGGGCGAGGGACCCGTATTGCCCGACATCCCCTGCGGAATCCACCGTCTGGATGGTCCAGCCTGATGCAGCATGCACCGCATACTTCAGGTCTCCATTCGTCTGATCGTAGTAACCGATGCAGGGTTCCCCATCGTCGTTGAGTGTGAGCGAAGAATACAGCCCCACATCCCCTGTGGAATCCACGGTCTGGACCGTCCAGGCAGAGCCGCTGTATGCCGCATACTTCAGGGCACCATTGGTGTAGTCATAGTAACTGATGCAGGGATTCCCGGCACTGGTCAGGACAAGGGAGCTGTATTGCCCCACATCCCCTGCGGAGTCTACCGTCTCTATCTTCCACCCTCCGCCATCATAGTTGTTCTTTGCAAACCGGAGATCTCCGTGTGCCCTGTCATAGTAACTCACGCGTGGCTCGCCGCCCACGCTGAGCGCGATCGATGAATACTCCCCATATCCTCCCGAATCCACCGTTTCATTCTGCCAGGTCAGGGCAGTTGCGGTCCCTACCCCGAGAAGTATGAACACTAGTGCTATCGTCACGAGATACGCAGTCCTGTGATGCATATGCGTGATGTGTGCGGGTAATATTATATATTAGGTACTTCTTTGGCTGCACAAAACGGATTCAACAATCCCTGATCCGGCCTCTATTTGTGAATGATTGGTTCGATCAGGTGCAGGATAGCCTCTGCCGTCGTTCCTGCATTCTCGGCTCTCCTGTTCTGATACCGCTCTGCTGGTGTCATACATTGCCTGGTGCCGCTTCCTCTTCCTTCGCATCCGTTTAACCAACGGGCGTCATCCCCTCCAGATTGAGAACTTCGATTCCCAGGCAGGGATAGGGTCCTCATGAACCTTTCGAGTGGGGTTATCAGATCACGGTGACTCCCCGTATTCGGCAGGGAGAGTGTCTTCATGGGTCCTCCTCTCCGATCAGATATACTCAAGGGGTTCCTATCAGGAGACAGGGCTGGGGTCTTCATGTTCCCTCCCCTCCGGAGCAAAGGCACTGGTTCCGCCTGCATCCCTCTCTGTCCTGGCGTTCCTCGATGATCTCGCAGAACCAGTAGGTCTCCCCGGCATGGTTCCGGGGGCAGGCAGCGGCGCAGTGCTTCCCCTGGCAGAGTACCATCCCCTGTGGTCCTGACATGATCGGGCAGATCTTCTGCCCCACCATCCGGCCATCCCCCTCTTCACGCCACAACACCTTCCACCTCCCTGACGCCGGACGGAAAGATCTCGAAGAACTGCCAGCCGAAGGTCCGCCCGGCATAGATCCAGAGCTGGACCGACATGCTGTCCCAGCGGGGGATGGCCCGAAGGATAGCCACCTCCCCCGGCCAGAACCCTGCAACCTCCCCAGACGTATTCACCGGTTTTCTCCTCCTCCTCACATGCACGAAGAGTGGCGGAGCCCAGTCGCACCAGGCGACCAGGTGCACGCCGTCCGTGTACCGCACTGACCGTATGACACTGTATCCCTTCCGCTCGAGGAGGCGGGAGGCCATGCTCTCGATAGCCCTCCCCCGCTGGTGGTAGTGGTTGTAGTGCTTCCGGGAACTGAGGCGGGGCGGTCCTCCCACCCTCCTATTCGCCGTCATCCGGCACCACCTCCCGATGGTCAGCGTCAGGATGTGTCTCGGCGTCAGGACGTGCCATGCACCGCGGGTCAGGGCATGCGCCACCGGCAGGAAGCGAGCAGGCACATTCGGTCCACTTCCCCTGCTTCCGCCGGGAAAGGTACGGGCACCCCCTCTTTTTGTCGGCCATCAGGGGACCCTCCAGAGGAGAAAGTTTTTTGCCTCCCAGGAAGAGGAACGTACGGGTTCCTTCTCTGTTCCGGCTTTTGCGGGCATGAACATCCGGGGGGGAACCCCTCAGGCAGCACATGGTGCAGCCTCCCTGTTCTCATGGTCTTTATCAAAAAAGGACGGTTCTTTGTAATTGTCGTGGGAGCTCTGGATCGGCAGGTCCACACGACTTCGTGGTGGGGTGATCATGTTCGGTTTCATCCACATTTCCTGTATGTGACCGAACGGACGATGAATAGAGTTTTTCCGGTCACATACAAAGAAGAGGAGGCAAAGGTCGCTTTTTAAATTTTTTGATTGACGAGGTGAAAGTAATCATCCCCCGGTTCGTTGATCCTCATTCCCGATTATCAGAAAGGAAATTTATAAAGAACCGACGAGATATGCCGGAATCCTGAATGGAGGCTGTCAAGGGATGTTTTTATGTATCGGAGTGAGTAAGGTTCACCGGGGAGATGAACGGGATCTTCCGTCGCGCAGAAAATGCATGGGAGAAGGGGTGTCAGAGGTCGGCAGGATCTAAAGATGCGAAGATAGAGCTGGTAATAACTATCCATCATTTAATCATCATCACGGAAGCGGTGGCAGCCAACTTTGTACCGTTGTCATTATTGACGTAATGTGTGAGGCAACTTCGATAAAAAAGCAAGAACTCGAAGCAGGATTGGCAGACGGCCCTTATATTGGAGGCAGGATCTTTGACAGCATCAAGTGAAACAGGGATGTGCTAGGGGTCCGTTTCGGGTTGTGATAGGCGAGGTTGATCTCCCCGGCCTTTCGTATGCAACGGAAGGGTGATATCATCGATCGACATATTGATATCAATAGATACCTATAGGTGATACTATGCAAGCCGCATCCACAATCTACATCAGGGAAGATCTGAAAGAGAAACTCCAGGCATTGAAACAACATCCCAGGGAATCCTACAATGACGTCATCGAGCGGCTGGTGACCCTTGCGGTGGACCAGGATCCCCTGAACGATGAAGCGATCAAAGGGCTTGAAGAAGCTCTTGAGGATATCAGGCACCGCCGGCTCCACTCTGAAGCAGAGATCATGGCCGAGTTCGGTGTTGAATGAAATACCGGCTGGAATACACCGCCCGGGCACGAAAAGACCTGCATAAACTCGACCGGACGACTGCCCAACGAATCATCCTGGCTCTGCACGGGCTTTCGGACTCCCCTTACTCACAGATCAAAAAATTGAAAGGAACGAACCCCGGACATCCGGTATACACGTTCCGCATCGGGAACCAGTACCGGGCCATCCTGTCAATCCATGACACCGTTCTTGTCATTCAGGTACTTGAGATCGAAGACAGGAAACAGGTATATCGCGATTTCTAAGGGGACGGCTCTCTGAAAGAGTGATACTCAATGAGGTCTGGGAAGGGAGGTCTGCTTTTCACTCCCTGTCATCAATACGTTCAAGAATAGTGAACAATTTATTCACAAATCGTGAACGCAATGCTCACGAATCATGAACCTCATCAATTTTTAAAAATTTCAGGGAGACGTGATCATCCTTCACCATGAATGTTTTTCCCATGGCAAGCTTTTATCTCTCCTCATAGGCTCCTCTCCATCATGAAGCATTCCTTTCTGTTCTGTTCCGCGTAAAAAAGCATAACATGCCCATACTTATTTTACTATGTATGTTCCGCGTACATTCCGGTGAATTTTAATACACAAGACCGGTACTTTCCAAGTACCCCAAGGGGGGTTATCATTGAGAGAGAAGGTATCCATTACCGTCTTAATTTTGCTCATCTGTTTCTTGTGCACGGTGCTGGTGGTCCATGCCCAGACCCAGTGCCCATCTCCCTGCACCTGCATGCTGCCTTCTGATGCAGCGAAAATGAAGGGATATAGCCTGTGTGGAGGAAAACAGATCATCTGCGGCTATGACAAAGCCCAGAATCCATTGTACTGCTACCAGCCGCCGGCAGCGACAACGACCCCAAAGACACCTACGCCAACCCCAACAACAACGACTACAAAGACACTTTCGCCAACATCGACTCCGGCCATGGTGATCACTGCTTCTCCAGGTTCCTGCCCCTCCATCTGCAGTTGCCTGCTTTCTGCTGATGCCAAGAAAATGGGATACACGCTCTGCGGGGGGAAGGAGACCCTTTGTGGATATGACCAGTACAAGAATCCCCAGTACTGCTTCCAGAAACCGGCAACGACTGCCCCCGTGGTGACAACCACTCCTGCGACCCCTGTCCCGGCCGCCTGCCCCTCCACCTGCAGTTGCCTGCTTCCTGCCGATGGCAAGAAACTGGGATATCCACTCTGCGGGGGCAAGGAGACGCTTTGCGGGTATGACCAGTACAAGAATCCCCAGTACTGCTTCCAGAAACCAGCAACGACCGTGCCATCATCCATCCCGGCAACCCCTCTTACCCAGGCAATCCAGTCGGTCGAAGAACTCCCCATAGCGACGCTCCTGACCCCCTCACCAACGGGTACGTTCCTGCCGGTACAGGATGTTGCGGCAGGAAGGGCGGGACTGCCCGGATGCCTTCTTTCGGGAAGGATTTCCGGTTTTCCTTTTGATCCGGAGACCCTGAAGGTCAGGATCCAGGAGATCCGGATCGTTGAGGGAATGGCTCCCTCTGCGGGGCTGACACACTGGGAGCCGTCAAGCATGGAACCGATCGGTGATCCCATCATTGTACCGGTAGTCCCGGTCGAGACTTCCACCCGGGAGTTCGTGGATTACACCTATGGGGCCCGGGTGAACTGCACGGCGACCTACCTTGTCCGGCCTGAATATTACCCGTACGCCCCGGGTGAACACTGCGAGTGGCAGGGAACCTGGGCTCCTTCTGCCCGGACGGTGATCATGGAAGGTGCGGATGTTGGGGGGAATGATTTTGCCTTCTCTCCGCGTTCCGTGCGGGCGCCGGGGATTGAGTTCGGTGCGGATCCTGCAGAACCGAGGATCAATGATCCGGTGACGGTCACCATCCGTATCCGCGACGAAGAAGATATCCGATCATTCAGTTATAAGATCGATTACACGCTGGAGGATCGCAGTTCCCAGGCGGGCAGCTGGGTCAATTTCATCCCGAATGAAGATGCAGAAGGCGAATATGTCAGGGTCAGGATACCGGATGCCATGAGAGCTGCTTCCGCAGTGGTTACTGCAAAGGCCTGTGATGCCGGAGGGAACCGGAATGAACAGTCCTTTGTCCTGAATTTCGGCACCTGCACGGATGGCATCAGGAGCGGGGAAGAGGAGGGGGTGGATTGCGGCGGCCCTTGTACAGCATGTGGCATGGTGGCAATCCGGGGACGAATCCTCTACGAGGAGATGAGTTCGGATCTGAGCGTCTCACTCGGGGACTTCCCTGCCCGGAGGATCAAGTTCCTGCTCCTTGATGATGACGGTGATCTCACCGGTCTGAAAACGACCAACAACGATGGTACGTTTTCCGTAGTGATACCGGACAGCAACCGGGGAAGATCACTCCGGATTCGGATTGGAGACTGCAGCAATTTCCGGGCCGGGTTCAATTATGCCACCAAGATTGCCTATGATGTTGATGGCTGTAATATCTACGTCAAGTGGACCAGCGACCGTTTCACCGTCCCGGAGAACGGGGATCTTGACCTTGGAGACCTGACCATTAAGAAAGACACGGATGGTGATTTTGAGTTCTCCATCGACCACCGGGGGTATGATGGCACCTACCCCTGCTATACCCTCCTGCCGTGCGAGGAGGAGACCGACAACCGGGATGGCGGATCGGTGTACTTCAGTATTGCAGACGCCATCCTTTCCGGCCGTGAGTATGCCAACCACTACCGGGGCGGGACCGATTCTATCGGCAAGCCAACGGTCCAGTATCCTGACCGCCGCTGGAGCATGTACTATCCCCCAACCCATATCATCGATATCCCGGCAGCCAGTGCTGACTGGCCGGACCAGGGATTCAATGACGGAAGCGTCATTCACGAGTATGGCCATCATCTTTCCTATACGATCAGTTACCTGAATCCCTGGGGAGGAGACCATACGAGTTGCACCGCGAAAAACGGGTACTTTGCCTGGAATGAAGGCTGGGCTGAGTACTTCGGCACCATTGTCGTGTTCCGTGACCAGGTCTTTGGATCCCCGCCAAGTTCCCTGAGTGGACCCGATTTTGGATTCAGCAGTATCGAAAATTTCTGGTGCAATGGGACACCGCTTAATGCTGACGGTTCTACGGTCGAGGGGCATGTCGCCGCCGTGCTCTGGGATCTTGCCGATGATCCCGCTACCTTCCCGGATTCTGTCAATGAGTCCTGGGACACGGTGAGCGGGCACGAGGATCTGACCTTCCGGGTCTTTGACAATGAATTCGGTGGAGCGACCGGGCATGCATATATCCCTACGCTCTGTAATTTCGTGAACTATGGCTGGAATGACTATGACGAACTCCGTGGCGAGGATGATGGGGATGAGATTGACCCGCTCCTTACCTACATGGGGGTCCTGAACTGCTGAAGGTGAACCTGCTATGAACAGAACAACTATCATCATTATCGCGGTTCTTGCCTGCGTTGTCCTGGGCGTCGGAGCCTTTGTTGCCCTTTCAGGGGATGGTGGACAGGTTCAAATCACCCCCGGAGATGCAACGATTGATGCCCTTGTTTCGATCCAGAAAAATCCACCGCCTGATTATATCGAAGAACTGACCGGGATCATCGAGATCAGCGAGGACCAGCAGGTCCGGGATGCAGCAATCAATGTCCTGACCGATATTGCCATCCGGCGATCGGAAACCGATGAAATTATGGATTTCCTCAAGGACCTCGCTGCCCATGAGGAAGATCCGGTCATCATGTCAGCGGCCTATGCCGGCATCGATCTCATCAGGGATACCTATCCCCTGCCTCCGATGGGATCACTCAACCTTTCGGTTCGTGGTGACGTGAAGAAGGGAGGTGAGGTTGAGATTATTGCGACCATCACGTCTACCACCGACATACCAAAGGCTGTTCTCGGCCTGGATTTCCCTCCCGATTCGGTCGAGATGCTCACTCCGCCCGTCTATTACACCGCCCTGTCAGCCAATCAGCCAGCAACCCATACCTTCCCGCTCCGGTTCCTCCAGACCGGTGAAGTGAAGATCCCGGTCCAGCTGACCCTCAGCACCGATCTGACCGATTATGAACAGATTGACCGGAACGTTCTCTTCGTGGTAAGGGAGGGGAATGGCGAGTATTCAATTCTCTAATTTTTTCCTGCACCTGAATCGATCACTGTTTCTGAGAATCGGGCACTCTGGCGAGTGAGAGTTCGTGGTAGAAGCGTGTATTGCACAACGGCAGACTGCATCTTTACAACCGAAAACGCGGGAAGAGACCGGGATCCTTGCCTCGCGAAAGGTCGGAAGGGAGAAGATCTCTGTTCACACAGTATTGCTGAAGCTGCTCATGGAACCGTAGAATGTGTCGATGAAACTGATGTATTTCGACACGTTCGGATGATAGGGTGAAGGCATCGACATATGCATTGAGGTATTTTTTTTCGATCTTCATCACCTCCCCTTTCATGAAAACCAAAAAGGGATCTGTCATGGAACACGTGAACTGTCCGTTCTGCAGGGTTGATGCAGAGGAGGTGGTCATCGATCATGACCTTGTGTATGCACGGTTCTATCGGTAGCCGGTGAGCAGGAGACGCCTGTTGATCAGCACAATCTCGAATTATCACAACTCCAGAAATTTTTCAATGGTGAGATCTGCGTCCTTAATGATGATATTCCGCGGGCAATTTCCGGGTGGTTGGGAACAGTCAGTGGGCGTCTTTGCGGATGCATGAGGTGGTTATGACTTCCTTTCTGGTCATTCATCGTATAGCCTACTTTACCGAGGGCTTTTATAACATCCTTTCCGGAAAGGATGGGGAGTGTATCCGTCATAGGTCGACGGCAACAAACGTTTCTTTTACCCCCGGGCGATGATAAAGGGGAATACCGTCCCGTGCGAGGGCGCTGAGGTGAAGTTCGATAGCTTCGGCACTATTTTTCTTCGCCTCCTCCTCTGTTTTCCCCTGGGAGACGCAACCCGAGAGTGACGGCACGGTAACGATATACCAGCCATCCTCATCCTGTTCAATCGGAATTTTGAATTCCATACCTGCTCCCTGAATCTTATATGGGTCTATGGTATCTGTTGTTCCAACATCATTGGTAATCAGTTAATAAATTCCGGTCGTCGAACTCCCTGATAGTAAACTGGAATCCCAGTTCCCTGGAGCATGCAATATCTTCGCTTTTTCCCTCGTTCCTGTATCGCAGTGAAGGATTCCACAGCCAGGTATCCGCTTCCGGAATTCCTCAAGGGGAAATAGGGTATCACAAGTGCTGAGGTACTCATGAGGTCAACCGTCGATTGGCCGGGCTTTTTGGTCGTTCCCATAGTATTATTGACCAGCTCTGGCACAGAATACTTCATGAGATTGCCGCAAAAGGCCACCAGACTTTTCATCGCAGTCCTTGGTATCCTCCTGCTCTGCTCGATCGTGTCGGCAGCCACCAGTGTTCCGAGCGTGATCATCACTGAGTACGAGGTCTCTCCTGCGGTCCTGCTCCCCGGGGAGCAGGGGATCATCAGCGTGACGGTCAGGAATACCGCTGACCGGGCTACCCTCACCCAGTCCTATCTCTCTGATACGACCGAGACCACCACGAATATTGATATCAATGCCCCGATCGACAGCGTCACGATGGTGGGAAACGGGATCCAGGTGCTGAGCGAGGGGTATTACCGGGTTGGGGATATCGGTCCGGGGCAGTCGATCCCCCTCTCGTTTCTCTTCAAGGCCCCGGCACAGGCCGGGATCTACTTTCCCGAGATCTGGATCCGGGTCTCGGATGCCCGGAGCCTGAAGTATCCGATCCCGGTCAATGTGAACAGCGAGGTGGCGATCCAGAAGCGGCCCCAGATCAGTATCGAGAAGCAGCTGCCTGCCAGTGTCACTCCCGGCGATGACTTCAATGCGACCATCCTCTTTAAGAATACCGGGCAGCTCTCGGCAAGCAATCTCAAAATCTCGGTGAACTCCTCTACCCCCTCCATCACCGCAAAGACCGCCAGCACCTATCATATCGACCGGCTGGGACCAGATGAGAGCCAGGCGATCGCCATGGCGTTTTCGACCGACCGGAATGCCCCCCTAGGGCTCCGGCCGGTCACCCTGGTGATGGAATTCCAGGAACCGGACGGGTCAATCCAGCAGCAGGTGGAGACGCTCGGGGTGAATGTCAGGGGGAGAGCGGAGCTCGGGATCTCCCAGATTACGACGGATCCTGCCCGGATCCAGAAGGGAGAGCAGTTCACGCTGATCATCAGGATCGAGAATACCGGCACCGATGATGCCAAGTCGGTGGATGCCATGATCGATATCCCGCTTCCGGGCACCAAGGAGGCATTCGTCGGCACCATCGAACCGGCCAATGATGCACCGGCACCTTTCAACCTCCAGGCCGACCGGGCCGGGGAGATCCCCTACACGCTGACCATTCGGTACGAGGATGACTATGGTCCTGGCGAACAGGTGCAGAACCTTCGCCTGAATGTGTATGGGAGCAACAATACGTTCCTGATCCTCGGAGGAGTGCTCCTCCTCGTCCTGGCAGGGATTGGCGGTTACTGGTACTTCAAACTCCGTCGGAAACCGGGAACCGGCAATGTTTGAGGATGCCAAGGTCGCCTTCTTCCTCGCGAAGCGGTCGATTGTCCGGGGAAACAAGGGGACCCTCTCCCTCACCATCCTGATCATCGGGATGGTGTTTGTCAACCTGATCTTCCTTCCCTCCATCATCTCCGGGGTAGCAGTGCTCTTTAACCAGCAGACAATCGACTACAGTTACGGGAACCTGGTGATCGAGCCGAAAGAGAACCAGGTGTATATCAATAGTGCCGATGAGCTCCAGAAGAAGATTGAACGGATCCCTGGCGTGACCGGGGTCTCTCCCCGGTATATTACGGGGGCAACGATCGTGTACAAGGGAAACGAGGTGACCCCGCTCCTGTATGCGATCAATCCGGATGATGACCGGCAGGTCCTGAAGATCGCCTCCAAGGTCGCCAGCGGGGAGTACCTGGGGGATGGCGACACCGACCAGATCCTGATCGGGTACCGGCTTGCCGGGAACTATGATGAGCGGCTTGATGTGATCCCCTCCCTTGGCGGTGTGGTGGTGGGGAAGGTGGTGGAGGTGACGTTCAATAACGGGGTGACCCGGGAGTACCGGGTCAAGGGGATCATCAACTCCGACTCCTATGATGTCGACTCCAACGCGTTCATCACCAGGGACGAGTATGAGTCGGTGTATGGGCTGGAAGACAAGGCAAACCAGATGCTGGTGCGGACCCTAGAGACCGGGAACGAGAACGAGATGAGGACAACCCTGATGTCATTTGGGGTACAGGAGAAGATCTGGACCTGGCAGGAGAAGTCTGCCAATTTCCTGAACCAGATCATCGGCAGTTTCAACATCATCAACTTCATCGGGACGGTGGTGAGCCTGGTGATCGCGATCGTGGTCATCTTCATCGTGATCTTCATCAACACGGTCTACCGGCGGAAGCAGATCGGGATCCTGAAAGCGATCGGGATCGACCGCTCGATCATCATCCGGTCGTACCTGTTCCAGGCGCTGTTCATCTTTGCCCTCGGGACCCTCATCGGGGGCGGGTTCCTGGTGCTGATCCTGCAGCTCCTTGCGGCAAACCCGATCGTCTTTCCCGGGGGGCCGGTCGCCCCGGTGGTGGATGCGATGCTGATCCTCCGGTCCACACTGAGTCTCCTGGTGGTCTCGCTCATCGCCGGGTACGTCCCTGCCTGGATCACGACCCGAGAGGATATCCTGTCTGCAATCAGGGGTTGACATGATCATCGGAACCGATCTCACACGATACTACGGCCTTGGGGCGGTCCAGGTCCGGGCGCTCGACGGGGTGTCCCTGAAGATACAGAGAGGGGAGTTTGTCGGGGTGATGGGACCGAGCGGGAGCGGGAAGTCGACCCTGCTCCATATGCTCGGCCTGCTTGACCGTCCCACCAGCGGATCCCTCCTGATCGACGGGGTTGATGTCGGGGCCCTCGATGAACAGGCCCGGACGGTCTTCCGCCTGCGACGGCTCGGGTACGTCTTCCAGGACTATGCCCTGGTCCCCGAGCTGACCGCCAAGGAGAACGTGTATCTCCCCTCGATGGCCCGGGGAATGACCCCCCAGGAGTGCACGCTGGTCTGCAGCGATATCCTCGGGGTCGTGGGACTGGGCGACCGGATCCACCACCTCCCCTCCCAGCTATCCGGCGGCGAGCAGCAGCGGGTGGCGATCGCCCGGGCGCTCGTGAACCGGCCGGCCCTCCTCCTCGCCGACGAACCCTGTGCCAATCTCGATACCCGGAACTCGAAGGTGATCCTCGATCTCTTCCGGAAGCTGAACCACGACCTCCACCAGACCATCGTCATGGTCTCCCACGAGGAATGGCACAAACAGTATTTCGACCGGATCATCTCCATGAAAGACGGGGTCATCGAAACGGATCTCCCGGGCACGAGGGAGGGGGATTCCAGAGGCAATCCCTCCGGATAATCACGACATTTTTTCCAGGTGAAAAATGACAGGAGGTGCAAGTACTCCCCTGTTGGAATCAGGTACTACTGGAAACTCTTCCCCCTCTCCTCAGAAAAAGCCTTCATGGATTGCAGATGCTGGAATGGGGTGTAAATTCCCCTCTTCGAAACAGTCTTCAAGTTTTGTCAAATCGCCGCACCTCGGATGACAACCTGATCTTTCATGAACTCCTCATAAAATGGGGGATCCTGTCGAGAGAGATCCTGTAATTTCTTTCATGTGAGGATGAGCATGTGGACATCATACCCAAGGGAATGGGAGAGCGTATGGCGGAGCTCTGCTGTGTGTGCTTCAATCTCGAGAGAATGTTTGGACACCAGGATCCATATATCAACATCACTGCCAGCTGTATTTGTCCCCCGTGCAAAGGATCCATAGATTCCAATGCTCTCTACCCATGTGGTGGGAGGAAGATGTTCGTCAATGAAGTACTACGTTCAGAAATCGTTTCATTGCGGATCCCACTGGAGATGGCACCCACGACAGAATCCTGCCAGTGCGTTTACACAGCCCGTTCTTGATAAGCAGGTGCATATACCGTGACACAACGGGTTTTGAGACCCTGGTGGCTTTTGCAACGGTCTGCACAGTGACGTTCTCCCTCTCTGCGACATACCGCAGGATTCGCAAGCGGTCTTCTGATTTGAATAGTTCTGGAATCATACCCAGTCCCCCCATGTTATCTCATTGTTTCTGTTCGGGAAACAATTTGTTTCTGATTGAGAAACAAACAATAGGTTTCATCACCCCTCCACCTGTTCCCTCCCGACAAACAGCGGTGCCTTTCGCTGCTCCCCGGCAAGCATTTTTGTTATTGATTGCAACGGCGTCGTGTAATAGAATGGTTCGATTGTGATGTTCATCATCGATGAAGACTACTGAAGAAGGATTTCTCGTTTGAAAAATGGGGGGGGTAATTATTTGGTGTGGATCACAATCGATCCGCCGCTGATAACCGTTGTCGGGTCGTCCGTGTCAGGAGCATTCAGCTGGTTATCATATACGGGTGTATCGGTCGCCTTCTCCCAGATCTTGATCCGGAATTTGTCCATGCCGCCTCCGCCTTTGATCGCCCCATCGATCGCAGTGAGCATGAACCCGTATTCACCGGCACCGTTGATCGTCCCCGTACCCTTGTACATTGCTTTTGCACCGGCAACGACGAGCCACTCATAGCTGGTGGACATGAAGTTCAGGTTCCCTGCCTTGAACTGGAACTCGGTCTCCCCGGTCGGTAGTGTTGCCCCTTTCTTGTACTTTGAGACGAATCCGAAGGTTGCCTTGCCGGTCATGGCAGGGTCAGGAGTGTACGCTCCTTCCGGTGACATGATCCAGCCGCCGCCGGTGACGAAGCCGGCAGAGGGGTCGTACACGGCGAGGAGGATCTCTTCAGATTGGGCAATATTGCCCTCAGAATCGGTTACTGTTACTGCAATGGTATGTACACTGGCGGTGTCAAAGCCAGCGATCGTTGCTGTCACTTCCTCAATCGGCTCATCGAAGATGCCATCCGTTGCACTCATCGCCTCCCAGGTCGTACTGTCGGTCGAATACTGGACGGATGTGATGCCCGAGTTTCCGGTCCCTGAATCATCGACGGTTGCTGTAAGGGTTATTGGGGTGTTGATTGGGACCGGGTTTGGATTAGCGACCATGTTCTGGATGACCGGGGCCTCGTTATCAGTGGGGGCGACATCAGTAACAGTGATGGTGATGGATTCAGAGTCGCTGAGGTCGTGATCGCTGACAGTGAATTGTACCTGGTGGTTCCCAATCTGGGTCGAGGCGGGCGTCCAGCTGAACCGGCCTGTGGCCGCTTCTAACGATGCTCCGGATGGGAGCGTTGGAGCTGAAAACGTGAGGGTGTCCCCATCTTCATCCGAAGCAAATAGCATGAAGGTCAGGGTGGATCCGGACTCCACGGTCTTATCACCAGGGGAGGTGAGGACCGGGGCGTGGTTCTGGGAGATAGTCACCGTGAACGTGTCTGTAGCAGTGTTCCCTGCTGCATCCGTCGCTGTGACGACAACAGTATAGGTTCCGTCATCAGTGAACCCGGGGATAGTAATCATGCCATTATCCGGAGTAACCGTGACTGCGGATGCATCGTTGATGGTATATGTCGCAGAGACCGCGTCTCCGACCTGAACTGACACCGAGCCGTCCGGGTCAGGGGTGACCGGCACTTCTGGAACGGTGACTATCGGGGCGGTCTTGTCAATTACTACCGTGAACGTGTCTGTAGCAGTGTTCCCTGTTGCATCCGTCGCTGTGACGACAACAGTATAGGTTCCGTCATCAGTGAACCCGGGGATAGTAATCACGCCATTATCCGGAGTAACCGTGACTGCGGATGCATCGTTGATGGTATATGTCGCAGAGACCGCGTCTCCGACCTGAACTGACACCGAGCCGTCCGGGTCAGGGGTGACCGGAGATGGTGGTACCGTAATCCCTGGAGGTGTCGTGTCTTTAGGGGTTATCACGATGGTTCGCTGGTCTGTCCCTACACCGCCATCTGCATCCCCTACCCGGAGGGTCACGGTATACGTGCCGGCTGTAGTATAGGCATGCGACCCGGTCAGCGAGTGGGTCCCGGAGATGACATTGGCACTTGCACTCTGGCCGTCTCCGAAGGCCCAGGTAGATGTCCATTGGTCGATGCCCGGGTCCGTGAAGATCCCCGTAAAAGCAATCGACTCGTCCTCTATGGCAGAAGTCAGGATCCCGGTCTCGATCACCCGAAACTCGGCCAGTACTCCATAACCATCGTTCTGTGCGATATTGATCTTGATATACCGGGCATCCTGCGAGGTTGTAAACAGGTGTTCCCCAAACGCCCATTGCGTCAGGGTACCGCTGGTCATGGAGGTATACATGACGTCATCCGTGGATACTGTAGCTGTATACGGTTTGCCGGCGTATACACCGGACGTCTCACGGAATCCGGCGATGCTCCGGACACTGCCCAAATCAATCTTAATCCACTGGGCGTTCGGATCACCACTTGCCGCCATCCATTTGGTGGTAAAGTCGCCATCGAAGATCTTACCGGTGTTTGCGATGTCTGCGCCGGCTGTGAGCGTATATGTCGGTATCGGCAGGATATTCGTGGTAGGTGCCACGTTGTTGATATCCACCCGGGCGGTATCCATTGCTGTCAGGGTGCCGTCGCTCACTTCCAGCTTCACATCGCCGTGATACTCATTCCCGGCCCAGTCCCAGGTCTGGGTTTCCTGGGTTGTCGTGATGTCATACACACCGTCGTTGTTAAAGTCCCACCGGTATGTCAGGGGTGCTCCTTCTGGATCGCTCGAACCCGCTGCACTGAAGACAACTCCCGCTCCGCCTTCCGTCCCGGTGTAGGGTCCGTTCGCATTGGCTACTGGTGGTGCGTTTAATGCAATTTCTTGCAGTATCTGACCATTGAGATTATATTCCCCAGATGAAACCTCCCTGTTCCACGTGACGAAATACTGTCCACTGCCATATACAAGACTTGGATTCCATTGGGATTTATAGGGGTAATTTACTGAAAGCGTTAACCCATTGGGGTCCAAGACAGTAAAATCTGAGGTCACACGAGTCCCATTCAGTTGACATCCAGCCCAGACAACCAACCAGTTGTTGCTATCATACTCTATCTGCAGGGAATTGGGTCCGCATCCACCACTATACTCCGCAATCAGTTTTCCCCCCGTATCGGATGGACCGTCAAGTAAGGCTCCTGTTGAAGGGGAGATCCGCGTACCAAATATTTGGGCGTAACCCTTGCTATTTCGATAATCCTGCCACCCAACAAGATAATTTGTACCATCGTACGATGCGCCACCTTTCATCCAGCCCCAGCCCTGGCCGTTGGGTGCGGTAGAAACTCCGAAGTTGAGCGGATCAAGGACCATCCCTGAAGGACTGACTCTTGCACCGTATATATCCAATTGACTGTTATCCCAGGGCGCTTGCATCCACACGACGAGGTAATTCCCTCCCCCGTAAGTAATCGTCGGATTCCACCGTCTCCTGACATCAGTGTTGCTGATGATGAAAGGTGATCCGGATTTTTCTGATGATGTGAGGAATTGCCCGTAGATATGTTCATTTGTTGCTGGAGATCCGATATATTGATCCCATACCAGGAGAAATCCCGTTCCGTCGGAAATTGCATCAACATTGCTGATGCTGTTCGAATCGGTTGCAATTAGGATCTTTGGACCAACATTCCCATTTACATCAACATAATTCCCATAAACGGTGTTATCGTAATATTCGTTCCTGCCGATATAGGTAACAAGATACGTCTGTCCATTAAAAGCAACGGCAATATCATTTGCATAACTGGGATTTATTGTGAAGGAACTCCCATATGGCACACCATTAACGTCAATAAATCGACCGCTTACGGAATACGTACTGCCAGTTGTACTGACCGTCTTATCACTCCATACTGAGAGATAATGGGTACCGTCAAAAGCAACATCGCCGTATAAAAATACTCCATCAGAATCAATAACGATATCAGAGGAAAGGAGGGGGGTAACCGTAGTCCCACCACTCACTATTCCAATCATTGAAATAATCAGCAGAGCGATCATTGCAGAATATTTGAAAAAATGTTGATTTGAATCACACATACCTGTATGTCCTTTCATTAAACGAAACTGCATTGTTTTTACTCCTTATGCTTCAGTAATGCCAGATATTAATTGGAATGGGTATGGAAAGGTTTGAGAATTACAGCACTTGCTATGCTATCGTACCCAACCTACACATATGCTGATTAATCAGTCCTGACCTGGCCTATCCTTATTGGCAAGGATATTTCTCCGGACTCCCCAACCATCTGGTGTTTTTTATTGTTGAAATGATAAATCTTATGAAATTGTTTTTAAAAACTACGATAATTTTACTGTGATTACCAAAAAGCCGGTTTATGGCGGGTACACGGTGGCCCCGAAGATAGAGTGGTCCACCTCGTAGGGGGTGACTGCGAACGGCTGGGCAGCTTTTTTGAGCAGGAGGCATGCTACCGGCTGATCCTTCTTTGCGTTCTTCCCCACCTAGCCGGGCCGGTGCGAGAGGAATGCGATGAGCTCATCACCCGGTTCCATGGTGTAAAAGCTGGCCCGGCATGTATGGGGCATCTTCCGCTCTGATTCCAGCAGGAGCCCCGATTTGTCGACAGACAACTTCGGGGATCATCCCGGGTCGGGGGGAATAGTATACTTCCTTCGAGTTAGATGTGGGTTTTTTCCCGAGGAAAATGGGGAATTTTCACCGCTTGATAGGGTGACGGCATCGACATATGCATGGAGGTATACTTTTTATTCGATCTTCATCACCTACCCTTTTATAAAAACCAAACAGCTATCCGTCATGGAATACTTGAACTGTCCGTTCTGTAGGGTTGATGCAGAGAAGCTGGTCATCGATCAGGAATAGGTCATTTTACGGAGCTGAACCATGAGTAGATGAAGGGATTCCATCATTCTTCGTTCACCCCCCCCACCTGCTCCCTTCCGACAAACAGCGGGGCTTTCCGCTGCTCCCCGGCAAGCATTTTTGTTATTGATTGCAATGGCGTCGTGTAATAGAACGGCTCGATGGTGAAGTTCATCGCCCTCCCCGAGCTGGAGAGCCGGATGGTCCCGACCTCTGTTTCGCTGCCCAGCAAAAAGACCCGTTCTGGATCCCCATCGAGTACTGCCGGAAGATCCGAAAGGGGGATTGAAAATCCCCGGCAATCCAGGTCGGACCGGATCACCAGATTCTCCCCCTGGACATACAGCCTGCCGACCTTCTCGAACGGGGACTCGAGATGTTCGGTCACGGTCCAGGTGCTCATGGGCTCCTCCTCCCTGCCTGGTCATGCCGGGACCGGTGCACCGAGGTCATCCGCTCACCTCACCGTGTTCTGCTGACCTGCTGATCCGCTGGTAGCAGGTCTCGCAGAGTTTTGTCCCGGTGCTCCGGTCGAGGTAGACGGCGGGATCGAGCTCGCAGATGGAGCACCTGCTGAAGGGCGAGTTGAGCCGTTCCATCCTGGCGGGATCGCAGGTCCCGGGGAGGATGGTGGCGGACTGCTGGGATCTCTTCTTTGCCCTGGCATAACAGTGCCTGCAGATCTGGTTCGGTTTCCCCTCGTCTTTCTCCCGCCGTTTTCGTTCGCTGGAAAGCTTCAGGACATAGTGAGTCCATGGGCTGCCACACAACCGGCAGTAGGTGTGGTCCGGGACCTCCAGGGGCTGGTAGTCCCGGGGATCGATCCGGGGTATGAGACCTGGCAGGGATCGATCGGTGTTCTCCTCCCCTTCAGCATCCGGCCTTCTCTGAAGTGGTGGTTGAAGGAGAATCGGGTTGTTATATGCCGTCTTTTTCTCATTTCCGGTGCGATGTACCGTATTCGATGGGCTCCCTTCAATCCCGGCAGGGTCACCCCCAGACGAACAGGCCTGCACACCGGCTTCTTTGGGCTGCTCTGTATCCCTGTTTTTATTGAAGTAATCAGAAGTACGTACATATATATTCTTATTATAATCATTATTTTCTGAATCGGAGCCATTTCCATCATTTTCAATTCCTTCATCATGGGTTGAAGGCTGGTTGAAGTCGGTTGAAGGATCGCCAGGATCCTCATCCAGCCAGACCCCACCCCCGCCACTCCATGACTGGTAGAGGTCCGGGTCGAAGGTGTAGGCATTGGTCCTCCTCCTCATGGAAACGCACTCCTCTTCCTCGGTAACCACCGTACGGTCACACCAGGCAATCGCCGGACATTTCTCCATCAGCCCGGCGTACGCCCTGCCCCGGGTGACATGCCCGTGAAGGTACTTGTGGAGATTGCCGCTGCTCCACCCGGTGGCCTTCTGGAGCTGCGGGATCGTGAATTCGTTTCGGCCGAGGTTCCGGATGATTGCGATCAGGTCCGATTCCCGTTTGGTGAGCTTGGTCATCTGGCCCCCGGCAGTTCCGTTCAGGAGCTGGTACAGCCGGGCTGCTTCGGCAAAATCTTCCCTGGTTGCGGTAAGATGGATGCGTGATCCCGCATGATCCTGCTCTCGTTGATGGGAGCATAGCACGGTGTTTGCCTTGACAAGGTCGAGGAGCATTTCAGCGTTCCGGCGGTTGCCTGCTTCTTTGAACTGTATCCTGCTCGCAAAGGGGATCACGACATGGTACTGGTGGGATCCGATCAGGTCCCACATCGTCTGGCAGGTGAGGATCTCAGGTCGTTCCTCTCCTGTGCTGTGGGGAACGGTCTCTTCCCGGGCGAGGATGCGGGCGAGCACCCGGGTGTCCTGCTCTTCGGAATCATCGATCCAGCAGGTGAGCATCCGGTTGAAGACCTGGTCATCCCCGGCTCCTTCCACTTTTGCGACCCACCAGACGCACCGTTCCGGGAGGGTGCAGACCAGGGCTTTCCGGTCCTTGCTGACGGTGCGGTACAGGAAGGGGATCCCAAAGGCGGTGGTCGCCCCTTTCAGGATCTCGGCCATCTCCTCGGAAAGGGCCCTGTCGTCCATGACAATTACGGACCCTGGCTGGAGATTCTCGAGGTAGAAGAGGGCCTTGTTGCTCATGGCGCCTTCCAGCCGGAAGCGGGGTGGGACCTGCCGGAGCATGGTCGAGAAGGCATGGCTCTTTCCTTTCCCGCTCTCTCCGGTCACCGAGACATGGAGGCCGTTGGTGTTCGTAACCAGGCGCGAAGCAAGAGAAAGGATGAGGCATTCGGCCACGGCTTCATCACCTTCATGGTCAAGGGCAAAGGTCCTGAGCATTGCCTGTTTTGGGTTGCCGTGGTGCAGGATCTCAAAGGCTTCGGACCGGCAGGGAAGCGTGTCGAGGGAGTGGGGGGGTGACCTGGATTGCGGCGGGGTTTCTTCCTGTCGAGCGCTCCTTCCGGGAGACGGTCTCCCTGGATCCGTCGTGCTCTCTGGTGGATGACCGTGAGTATCGCTCGTCACCCGTGTGGATTCTTTTGATTGCCGATAGCGATCTTTCAGGTCCTTCCACCGCTGTGCTCCGCCGCCGCAGGAGGTGTGCTGGCATCCGGCATGGATGGCGCCGTTTGAAAACTGGATGGCAAACGCTCCGTCCCGATGGGCTCCGGAGAAGGGGCATTCGTCCAGGACGTAGAGGGTGCCGCCGGCGTATGGTTTCTCCCTTGCAATCCCGATCCCATGGTCCCGGAGCCAGTCGGCCAGGTCGATGCCATGGCCGTGCTTCTTTCCCGGCGGCGGGGGTTCCGGGAGGGTCCGGGCGAAGGCTTCGAGGAGCTCGCTGGGGACGATCGCGATCTGTTCCGGGACGGAGAGGAGCCGGGATCGCCGGTGCGGTCGGTCGGGGGTATGGTCGCCCTTCCGGCTCATGGTGCCGTAGAGTTTCCAGATCCGGGCAGCGTTGTGGTTGGCGGTGTCGATGGTGACCATGGGATCATCGAAGAGGGTGGCGAGGACTTCGAGGGATCTCTTCACGAGGTCCCGGGAGTGGTCATCGTTGGGGAGGTCGATCCGGTAGAGGAGGTGTGCCCCGTTCCCGGAGTCAGCGACGACCGGTGCCGGCCATCCCATCCCGGCGAGGTGGCCGGCGATCCTCTCAGCGGTCTCGATCGCTGCCTGGTGTTCGGCATCGGTAGAGGAGACGCCGGATGGTCTTGTCGGATCGATGTCGATGGGGAACCAGCGCCGCCGGAGGATATCCGGGTCCGCGGTCGTGGCATCCTTCTTCCCGAGCCGCTGCTTGACCCGGTTCGCCCTCCGCGAGAGCAGTGCAGGATTCACGTCGTTGAGGGTGACGTAAATCCCCTGGATGGCGGGAACGCTGTCCAGGACGTCGACCGATCCGGCGAGCGAGGCAGGGTCATCGAAGTACCCGCTGGCGATACCGTCATCGGTGATGGCCCGGACCTCGACCACCTGGCCCGGAGCGGTGAGGACCTGGAGTGCCCGGAGGATTGCGTCGGTCATGGTCGATCGCCTCCATTGTGGGCATCCAGGGAGCTCATGGCTTCTGGCAGGAATCTCATGAGCCCTCCCCTCTGGAGTGAGAACCCAGGTGTCTTCGATTTCCAGGCAGGGATAGGGTCCTCATGAACCTTTCGAGTGGGGTTATCAGATCACGGTGACTCCCCGTATTCGGCAGGGAGAGTGTCTTCATGGGTCCTCCTCTCCGAGCAGATATACTCAAGGGGTTCCTATCAGGAGACAGGGCTGGGGTCTTCATGTTCCCTCCCCTCCGGAGCAAAGGCACTGGTTCCGCCTGCATCCCGCTCTGTCCTGGCGTTCCTCGATGATCTCGCAGAACCAGTAGGTCTCCCCGGCATGGTTCCGGGGGCAGGCAGCGGCGCAGTGCTTCCCCTGGCAGAGGACCACTCCCTGTGGTCCTGACATGATCGGGCAGATCTTCTGCCCCACCATCCGGCCATCCTCCTCCTCACGCCACAACACCTTCCACCTCCCTGACGCCGGACGGAAAGATCTCGAAGAACTGCCAGCCGAAGGTCCGCCCGGCATAGATCCAGAGCTGGACCGACATGCTGTCCCAGCGGGGGATGGCCCGAAGGATAGCCACCTCCCCCGGCCAGAATCCTACCACCTCCCCAGACGTATTCACCGGTTTTCTCCTCCTCCTCACATGCACAAAGAATGGCGGACCCCAGTCGCACCAGGCGACCAGGTGCACCCCGTTCGTGTACCGCACCGACCGGATGACACTATATCCCTTCCGCTCCAGGAGGCGGGAGGCCATGCTCTCGATTGCCCTCCCCCGCTGGTGGTAGCGGTTGTAGTGCTTCCGGGAACTGAGGCGGGGCGGTCTTCCCACCCTCCTACTCGCCGCCATCCGGCACCGTCTCCCGAAGGTCAGTGTCAGGATGTGCGTCAGCGTCGGGACGTGCCATGCACCGTGGGTCCGGGCATGCGCCACCAGCAGGAAGCGAGCAGGCAAGCTCGGTCCACTTCCCCTTCTTCCGCCGGGCAAGGTACGGGCACCGTTTCTTTTTGCCGGCCATCAGGGGACCTCCATGAGGAGAAGGTTTTTTGCCTTCCAAAAAAAGGAACGTATGGGTTCCCTCTGTGTTCGGGCTTTTGCGGGCATGAACATACGGGGGGAGCCCCTCAGGCAGCACATGGTGCAGCCTCCCTGTTCTCATGGTCTTCATCAAAATAGTCCGGTTCGTCGTTGTTGTGATGGGAGCCCCGGATCGGCAGTTCCACACGAATTCGTGGTAGTTTGATCATGTTCGGTTTCATCCACATTTCCTGTATGTGACCGAACGGACGATGAATAGAGTTTTTCCGGCCACATACAAAGAAAAGGAGACCGAGGTCGGGTTTTAAATTTTTTGATTGGATGAGTGGAACGAATGGTTCGTTCGGTTCTCTAAAAATTAATTGTACAGGGGTCTGGATTGTTTATAAAATAACGGCGGTGAAAGCGTGATTTCGGGAATGGATTCGGGAAAGGATGTTTTTATGTATCGGATGGAGGAATGTTAATCTGTTAGATTAACGGGATTTCACGGAGAGAGGCGACGTGAAGGGGGAGCGCGGGAAAATTCTGGATAGAAACTCCCTGAAGACGAAATTGCAACAGCTTAGGTGTGCGTGATGCAGAGAATGATTACTTTACTGTGAAGAGGCCTGAAATCTAAAAAAATTCCCCCTTCTCACGAAGCGTCACAGATTTTTGAATAAAAAGAGTCAGAGATATAGTGGAAGGATTGAGGAGGTATGAAATTTTCGTCGAATTCCCAGGGATCTACCGGATTCTCAAATTTTTTAATCTCTTCAATTTCGATAGCGTAACCCCTCTCCTTGCCGTGGAAATAGGTGAAGAATTCTTCTTTACAGAGTCCGGACTGCTCTTTGAACATTTCCCAGAGAATCAAGGGACGATCTTCGATGACCGAGCCTATTGCACATATACCAACAATCTTTTTCATCGGACTGCTGGAATAGATGACCATTTCCCGTACTTCTTCATCCCTGAATATAATTTTTCGAAATTCGTACTTTTTCTCGCCGAATAGAATTTTGTCCACATATTTTGGTTTAATGGACAGTAAAACTCTCATCAATACCTCCGTGGGTCTTGATCCATTCGTATGCACTTTGGTTGATTTCGGTGATGGATTGTGGATGGTCTTTCATGATTCCCGTCTTTTTCAATGTGTCTATGGGGATGCTCCCTTTCAGATGGAAATGGTGCCTGAAGATAATTACGGAACGATTTTTATTAGATTTTTCGATTTCGTCCCTGGAATAGACACTTCTCTTTCCAATAATCCGCATTATCTCTTCAGGATTTAAATTGGGGTAGAAATGCTCAATTACTCCCAGTGAGGTAATTGCGTGGAGATCATGAGAACGATAGAACAGGACGATATCGCCAGGCTTTAATTTCCGAATCCGGCTTTGGGTCAAATAGGCTTTTTTTATGGTATTCCCTTCAATCACGAATTCTCCTGCATATTCAGGCAGCTGGCTTTGTCTCCGTTCCCGGAAATCAGTAAAGAGTTTCTCATGATATTCAGGCTGAATAGGGATAATAAATTTCTTCACCGATTCTCCGTCATAAAAGGTGGGATAGCATATTCTCGAGATCTCAACAGATTTGTCTAGGGATTTACAGAACTCAGTCAGTTTCAGATGTTTCACAAATACCGGTTCCGGTCTTTCACCTGGAAGAATACCTGCCTGGAAAAATCCAAATTCGCGGATCAATCCGACGAGGCGGTCTTCCTCTGGTTCAGTAAAATGGGTCAGATAGATCTCATCGATTCCCTGTCGAAGAGCAAGGTCAATAGAGACCTTGATCAGCAATTCTCCAATTTTATTGCCAATATGGGTTACTTTGAGGGTGGCAATTTTGAGCCTTTTCTTTTTGGGCAGGGGAGGTATGGAGGAGATTGGTTCATCCTCAATTTTGTATATGAGGAGTGCTCCGATGGTTCCATCGGAGCGTCTATTTACATAACATTTGCGTCCTTCCCGGGAAATTTTTTCAAACCATGTCCGGAAAGCCGGATAATCAGCAATCAACGAACCAAAGATAGAATCAGCGATATTGAGATTGTACACATAATCCTCGACAAGGGCAGGGGGCGTGGTGATCCGGACCTTTGCAGGTATTAACCGGTTGAAGAACCCCAATGCCTCTGTTATGAGAAACACCCGGTCTTCTAATTCAAGGCTCTGAGATTTCTTATGGATCTCGCGGTCCTCGGTTATCAGGAAATCGACAGCGTTTCGATAGATACAGAAGAGAATAGCATTATCTATTCGATCATGTTCGGTCTTCGATTTACCGATTAAAGAGCGATAGGTCTCGTCCTTGTCGGGATTTGGTGGATTGTCGATTATCGAATACGCTTGTATTTTAGAAAGATTCACCTGTCGGCGTTTCTCATCCTTATCATTTTTGAGTTCAGCTATAGACAGCGGGTGGACGATGAGTTCTGTTCTCAACTCATTGAATATTCCAAGAAGTTCTCCAAGATCAGAGGAAACAACCTGATCTGCCTCGCGGGAGATGAAAATATTGGTATCGAAAAGAACCCTCATCTTTGTTCATTTTAACGATTTTATAGGCTTATATTTAAGATTTTGCCATGAATAGTGTAAATTATTGCTGAAAATTAATTCTGAAGGCATGTCATTCCAGATAGATGATGTTCATAGGGGTCGTTGCGCCTTCGGTGTATGGTGGTTTGAATAAACTCGGCTATACTCACAAGGGATGTTCAATAACCGTGGCCATCAGCTAAATGCCATGGAAGTCTTCACATCATCCCAGCCTTGCCGTTCTGTCAAGAGTGGTCTCATAATATCCCGCAATTCATTCCGGAACTTCTCCCATTCCTCTTTGTTTGTCATATTGTAAGAAAGTCGGATTGAGCGAATCATGAGCAGGACATCCCTATTGAATCCTTCTGATGATGGAACAGACAGAGTAAGATCTTTCTTCTGGCTGAGCATCACCTCAGGATACAGTAGCATACATCGGTCTGTATTTGTCTTCGTGGCATAGACATATATTTGATAAAGATCAGCTTGCGAAATGCCTAGTTTCGCATCCGTGCTATCGAGTGTTTTGTACTTGGTATCGATGATCGCCTCAATTACTGGAGAACCGATCAGAATGTCAGGGATAAGATTGAATAATTCCTTACCGTTTTCATCACAAGCCATTCGTCCAACGCTCATCTGGGACCTCACTGCAACAGGTCTGCCGAAGAAGTAAATTGAATCCTCTTTGAGAACCTCGGTGATGAATCCTTCAAAGAGTTTCTCCATCGGAATCAGCAGAGAGAATGACTCGATTTCGGAGGATTGCAGGGTAAGTGTCGATTGGGAAAGAAATAGTTTACACATTTCAATATAAGGTTCGAATATCCGGTTCAACCGGTTGAAAGTGATGGAATTCGCTTCCGCTGGGGTTACTTTTGTAAGCGTCACCTGGTCGAGAATGTTAATGATTGAACGCAGTGTCCTTGCAGTATCAAAATCCTCAACAGACCTGGCCATAAGGTGGCAGGTATACTTCAAGGTCCTGTTCATGAGGTTATCAGTGGAGAATTCATAATATTCACAGGGAATGATGTGGAAACGACAAGGGTTGACATAATTTTTAAAATCTATTCTTCCTTTAATTACCCTGATCTCTTCGTATTTTTTGATATATTCCCTCTTTTGGGATGATTTTATGGTCGACAAGAGTTTTTTTGCAAATATTCGGATGAATACTTCGAACAGATCATGTTTATGCAGATCAAGACCAGCAATATCCATCTCCCTAAACGGGATATCTCCCGAATAGGAGAGCATTTTCAACAAGTTCGCAGCGATGGTTTTGAGATGGTCCTGGTATTTCTCATCTTTGAATAGTTTTGGAAAAATCTGGATGGTGAGATCGCCAACTCTGACAACTCCAACGTAATTCAATGGTCGGATGGTTCTCAGGCCACATTCCAGGAATGGTTTTGAACGATTGAGATCTTCCAGTACTCCCATGGTTTTTTCGGTGAGAGCGAGCGTCTCGTCATGGAAGTGATCTCTCTCTCCTAATTCGAACCTGTATGGTTGATATTCGTAGAGGGTAACAACCGTCTTCATTTCAGTCGTTGATACCTGAAGGAGTGGTCACCGACTCTTTTTGAGCCAACTTCCGAATGGCGATCAGGAACTCTTTAGGAGAGAGTTCCTCTTTAAACAGGAATGAGCGATCATGGTTGGTGATAGTGATGAAGTCGTTCCCGATAATTTCCTGAAGTTTTGCGGGAGAGTCATAGTAATATTCCTGAAGAAGTGGCATGATTTCATGATACCATATGAAATGGAGAATTTTGATTGCTTCATCTGTGGTCTTCGCTTCATTCAGTTTCGTGAAATAACTATGACCGATCTGGTGATCCCTGTCATAATTCCCAATTATTTTTTCATTTATCGAGGTGAGCAGCGAAATTGCAGTAGCTGCAATCTCCTGGATAGTTGGATCTTCCGTTTTCAAAATCTCTCTGATAACCTTGGGTTGTGGCATCATCTCGATGAAACCAAATCTACGACGAAGTGCAATATCTAGCAAGGCAATCGATCTATCAGCCGTATTCATCGTGCCGATTATGTAGAGATTCGGAGGAATTGCAAATGTCAACTTGGAATACGGTAGAACGGTCAGCATTTCATTCTCTTCTGCATACCGTTTATCACATTCGAGCAGGGTGATAAGTTCGCCAAAAATCCGGGAAATATCTCCACGGTTTATCTCATCGATGATGAAGTAAAAGGGATACTTCGGTGCCAAATCCCTTAACTGCTGTTTTTCTTCGGGATCTAATTCGGGAATGTCTTCGTGATCATTCCATTCGCATTCAATTCCTGCTTTAAGAGAAAGCACATTAAATGCCTGCCGGGCAAATTCTTTGAAAATTCCTTCCTCAATCTGGTAGCCCAGTGTTCCATCATCTTTGGTAAATGGCCGAAGACCTTCGATGAAATCTTCATACCCGAACGAGGGATGGAAGGTTACGAATTTTTGATTATTAACCTGGATATCTGAGGTATCAATGGTAATTCCTAGGGCTTCATAGGAAAGATCAGGTGTAATTTTTATCAGTCTCTCCAGTTCCATATCGCTGAGTGCTCTCAAGCTGAAACTCATAGTAGCCCGGCCTATCGCAGTCTCTCCCAAGATTGGATCTTTATGGAGATCGCTATAGGTTGGCCCCTTGAAATGGAGCATTATTTCGAAGGTGATGCTCTCTTTTTCTTTCTGGACACACCTGACTACTGATGTCAAACGATGCTCTGCCTGGAAATATACGAGAGCAACGTCCCCTGCCTGAAGGTCATCAAAAAATTTTTGCCAGTTGCGGTTCCCCGTCCAATCGTAGGTGAATTTCTCACCGATCTTCTTTTTCGGGATATCGCCGTCTCTTGGACCGTATGCGATCAGGATATACACGGTTTGGTCGATCAGGGATGTATCTGAGACCCGGTACTCTTCAGTACTATATTCCGAGATGAATTTTTTTGCATGATACGTTTTTCCTGTTCCCGGGGGACCGTAGATGATAATCTGTTTTTTATTCTGGATTAATTCCTTTATTTTTTGATACATTGGATCTTCCCCATCAACAACTATATTCTCACCCTTGAGATTCCAGCAAAGGCCAGCAACAGCCCATAATGAGTGTTCTGTATCCCAATATTTCTTGAATATTGGTGTTTCAGCGATTTCTCGTGCAAATTTCCCTGCCCATACCAGCATCTGGCCATAGGTGTCGTTTGAGTCTGGGAGGCTGTAGCCAAGCATTTTTGCCAGATTTGTCCAACGATTTTTTCTGAAATCGACAAATCTGTCAGGGAAAGCAATCGTCAGGAAGAGAGAACAGAAGAGGGTGATATGAGATTCATTAATTATTTCCTTTCCTTTCGAGATGCCAGCAGTATTCAAATTCTCAATGAATGCATCGATTCTTTTCGCTGCTGAATGATCATCTTGTGGAAAATCCTTGATTAATGCTTGAATTGCATTCTTTGCGAACACCGAATTCTTGAGAAAAGTATGGAATTTGTATCTATCCCGCCAGGACAAGACTAAAAGGTCACTGGTAGCATTTCTTAATGCGTCAATATCGATCTCGTTTGCGAGCAGTATGGATGATACCTTTGGATAATCACTCTCCCGATCTTGGATCTCTTTCATATCTATTTCAGACTTCAGATCTCTGAGAGAAATTTTCCTTTTTAGTGCCACTTTTTCTAATAGATGGGTCAATTCTGCGTTCATTTCAAGATAGAATTGAGTCTTATGAATCAACTACGATAAGTTTGTCGATTTTGTTGCCTTCTCAATAATGAGAATATGGATGTGCGGAATTCCGTTCAGGGTATTGTCCATTTTTAGAGAGCTGGATCTGTCTTACACTCTTATCCATCTCCATTGAGAATAATTTCGCTTTCCCGTTCTTGAATGATCTCTGGTAACAGATAGAAAAATGCTCCACAATCCTGTATTTTTTTAAAGGACGCTGGAATACCACCTGTTTTTGATGGCTTCACCTGTATTGTTCTTTTTTCAACTTTGACAATCTCCCATACTTTTCCAGCAAGTACAAAGCAGGTTCTCGGTTTTATCGTTACGGGTAATTCGATTTCACCAATCAGGCGATTGCTCAGGACATTTTTTACACTAAATGCATGGGTATCGGGGATGTTTGAATGAATTTTTCCTATTGCCCCCAGGTTCATCAATTTTTCAGTAGCGTAGATCTTATCTCCATGAACCTCAATCCATTCCAGATCCTGAAGATGAGGAAAAATACACTTCTCGAGATCATCGATGGAATAGATTGTACCTAATAGTGAGATGACACTTTGACGGAGGATGCCTTGAGGGGTTGCATACGACATTGAGAAAAGTTGCTGGATACAAACCGAGTAATCAGGGTGATAGATTTTTGTCTCCAACAGGTTTTCCCTCGCTGCTTTGATCATTACTTCAAATATTTCTCTTTCATCGGGAGAACAAATTCCAAAAATCCTGATAATGCCTGTTCTTCTCCCAGCCCTGCCGATTCGTTGGATTAATGATGAAATGGTAAAGGGTACATCCACAAGGACAACAGCATCAATATTACCGATATCTATGCCAATCTCCAATGTCATGGTCGCGACACAGACTGCCCTGGAGTTTGTCTTCATTATAAATTCCGACTCTTCCCGCTCATGTTTATGGAGGCTTCCATGGTGTACGACAACAAAATTCTCTCCCCAGAGCCGTTTCGCTTGGATTGCTGTCTCTTCGGTTCTTCTTCTGCTGTTGCAGAAAATGAGGATTTTTTTCAATTCTTCCTTTCTTGTTTTTTCAAATACTTCTTCCAGAGAACCTGCCAGTGTATGAATGATCTGCCGCGATCCTCCTGCTTCGATGAGTTCGAACTGGTCTACATAGCGGGCACCGACTTCAAGTGGATTGGAGAGTGTGGCAGAGAGGATGTAGAGAGTGAAATTGGGATCAATTTGACGTAACCGCTTGAGTAATATCCGCAGCTGATCTCCTCGATAGTTACCGTCTAAGATATGCAATTCATCAAGAATAATGACATGAATCGATTGCAAGACTGATTTATTTCGACATATCATTGAGTCAAGCGATTCCGGGGTTGTAATGAGCATATCGGGGGGATTGCTCCAATTGACGTAAGGACTGTCACCGGTCTTCTTCTCAATTTTTATCCCGACAGTCTGTAATTGAGATTCCAGGCGTTCGAAAATATCATTAACAAGTGCACGAGTAGGGGTGATGTACAGAATTGAAAGAGCAGGCCATCGTTCCTCAAGGAGTAATTCACTAATTGGTGCGATAACTGCTTCGGTCTTCCCAGTTGCGGTAGAGGAAGTGATGATTGCATTCTTCTTCTGGAGGACTATGGGGATCGATTTGAGTTGAATTTCGGTCAGGATTCCGAAGCGGCGAAAGAAAATATTCCAGGTGACGTGCAATCGATGTTTTAGCTTTTCTTGGAGGGTATTATGGTTCATTTTCAAGCGATCCTACAAAAGGTTGCGACGTTGGATCATGTCGTAAGATATCAAATGATTCGATCATACCTTTCACGAAAAGACGGGTTTTATTGATGGGCAAATGTTCGTAGGTATTAGCAGTAGGAGTAAAGTTGTAGGCTTTTTGATAGATCGGTACTACCTTATTGTATAATTCACCCATAGCAGTAGGATTCAATGGTTCCAAAGGATAGCGTTGAACGTCGTTGAACATGTCATTCATGGTGGGAAATTGAAGAATTGTGTCGAGAAGCTGGGGAATAAAGGAAAAAATAATTTTAACATTTGATTCTGTTTCCCATAAAAAGGGGGCTATCTCTCGATCTAAACCACAATATTGCAGCCCGGTCTTTCTTCCCACTTTTCGGACCGGTGCAGTTTCCTCGTGCATATATTTTTTAGGCTCAATAATAAGAATTGGATCGTTCTTTGCCATCCGTAATAATCCGTTGATGAAATTGGTTGCCCTTGAGAATTGGTAGGTGGTATACCATGAACGGTCGATACCCTCAGCTTCATCGAAGAGTATCAATAAGCCCTTTAATTCGAGGACGTTATGTGCGGCCCATCCGATCCCGCTGATAATATTACAATAGATGTTTGCAGCAGTTTGTGCATCATGGAGCTTCGGTATTTTTGAGAATTGCCCATCGATTCCTTGACCAGAGATCCACTCGATCAGATCGGTTTTATTATTATCGACATCATCCCACCGGATAAGAATTTCCTTGAAATAGGGGTGGGCCCCCATCTTTTTACCCTTTGGTGAATTGATGATATCATCCACAAAATCACTAAAATTATGAAAATGGCCGTCTTTCGGGTAGAGAAAAGAACGAGCCAGGGTTCGATAAATATTCAATGGTCGATGAAATGCATTTTCACTTGGATCGATTTCAATTCGTGCGACTGCCCATCCACTATTCAGGGCAATTGAAGAGACTAGTTCAAGCATGTGGCTTTTTCCCACACCGTATGCTCCTTCGAGGATAAATAGGGGAGAAGTATCACTGGAACAAAATTGGTTGATTACTTGAATTTCCTCATCTCTTCCTGCGGTGAATTGTGCCACAAGATGACGGGGGACTCCTCCAAGGCGCAGGGCTTCGATAATTCTTCGAGATTCAATGTCATAGTGAGGAGGGGGACTGATTTTTTTTACTTTCGATTTGGGGGGAACTAAATGTTTATTCAGTTTAAAAAAATCATAGATTGATGGTTCATCGGCAATACAAATTAGCGTGGGGTGTCCATATGCGGAAATATGTCTTATTACCGGGGGGTCATCAGAGATCGTTTTGATCTCGTTCGATTTTACCCATAATGCAAGCCCTGATTCAAAATGGATATACGCTTCTCCACCCAGGTAGCGTTTTTTGAGGAGGAGTCCTCTTCCATATATTGAATGTTCCACCGCTTGATTCATTCCATCCACTCTTATGTTATATTCGATCGCATGTCATGGAATGATTGAATGACGTTCTGTACAAAGAGCCTTTTATGCCCTATTGGACCAAAACGGTCTTGGTATGCTTCTTCTGCATTTCTTTTAATTTCATCTTGAACAAGGGTGGGTTCAAACTGTATTCCATATGCTATCTCATAAATGGAAGATAATTTGTTTCCAATCTCAATGAGGGTGGATTTTGGATCTGGCGATTGTTCCAGATTTGACAGATCAATTCTCACCCCTGACGGATTTGAAGGCCCCTCAAAAATCTTTCTGAGACGATCGGTAAGTGCCTCATAAATTCCCGTTTTTCCCTGAAGGAACGTGTCATCAGGTACTGCATAAAATATCAAAGTCTTTTGGATAGTCCCACTACTGCAGGCGTCGATGAGTTCTCGTAAATTGAGGAGCTGTGTCTCCTTGTCTTTTGACGAGAGGCTCACTTTTCGCTCTGCTTCATCCATGAGGACTATCAATCCAGAGTACCCAATAGTGTTGATCCACTGAATCGAGCATCGAAGCATTTTAAAGGCATTAGTTCGGTCGATTTTCTCCGAGATATGAAACTTTTTTAACTCTGTTTTTGAAGGATTCTCACCTTTCAGCCATTGGATGATGAGGTTGAAATCATCCTCCTGATTGGAATAAAGGGATAGAAAAGCGTATTTGATTGCATTCGAATAACTTGTGCTTTCGAAAGGTCCAATAGATTTGATATAATCAGAAAGTGCTCCTTGTATGTTTTCACCTTTTAGATTTTTCTCGATTTCTGCGTATTTTTGATAATACCAGCCTTTCAGAACAGCTTCGATTCCTCGGTCATATCCTTGAAAAAGGGTTCTTGGCGATTGAGTATACATAAGGTTTCCAATGATATCTTTGTAGACAAGTTCTAATTTGTGAAAAGGAGTTGAATCGGCCTTTAGCTGGATATATGATGTGATAAAATTGTGTTTCCAGGCTCTTCCTTGCACACTATACAAGAAATGAGTTTTTCCTCCTCCGTAATTACCCAGAACGAGTTTGAAAGAGCATCCTCCTTGAGGGATCAGGAATGATAAATACTCATCCTCGATGATATTCAGGTAGGGATCAATCCCTACCGTGAAATATTCATATCCATATACTGGTGGTTGCCCAGTACCCCCGACATCGTGAATAATCCGCCGGGCAAGGGTCTGGTCAAGTCCATCCATCGGGTTCTCAATACTGACTGTTTCGCCTTGCATCAGGACACCTCAACAAATTTGATTCTCGAGATTGCTTCGCCATCAGTAGTTGCAGGGCCTTTCGGCGTCCAAATAAAGCCGTATTGATTTTTGGTATCGTTCCTTGTAGCCGAGACCAATCGTAATTCGAATCGTTCAATTCTTCTTGCTTTCAGACGAGAGAGATCATAGCTGAAAAAGATACGGTCATATTCTGTATAGTTGGATTTTTTGGGATCTTGATAGAATTTTTTCGTCTGTTTGGAAAATGAGAGGGCGGGTAAAAAATCCTGGATCGACAGTTCAGTCCCTATTGGCTTGTTCATCTGACTGACAACATTTTGATAAGCCTGGAACATTGTTCGAATAAATTCAACATCGTTGAATGGCCGCTGTGTTATTCTTCCATGTTCTTTTATGAGTGTTTTGGCAACATCCTCAGGGACAGAAGAGGAGGATGCAATTCTCTCGATCTTTGGGCCATAATAGATGTTGGCTTTCTTGGCGGTGAAATCCAGTTCAATGGTGTAAAATGATGTTTTAAGAAGCGGATAATTCCCCTCCAATTTGAATCCATTTTCCTGGAGTAATGCGTTCAATTCACTCCCAAATTTTGTCTTTACAGAACCTTCCAGATCTTGCATCTCGGAGGAGACATTTTTTAAGACAGTCTGAATTTTCTCGTTTATTTCAACATTATTAGACTCGTTAAGGAATTTTTCGATCTTTTTCCTCTCTTTTCCCAAGAGGATCAACCGTTTGTTTACATCAGATTCTTCTTTAGAAATTGTTTTTAACGCAACAATAACTCCTTTTAGATTTTGGGAGTATTTCTCTACACTTTTTATTAGTTCCTCGATGTTCATCACCCTCTCTCTTCAACGATCCCTTCTCAGTTTTATCACTAGGATAGGAACGATTCTTTGGTCCTTTCCGTCGAAACAATTAAAACTGTGGATGTTCCTAATTCCATGTCCAATTTACCCGCTCTCTTCGTAATCGCATTTTGGCTCTTTCATCGATAAAGGATATGTTACGAATATTCATTGGAGTGATGAAGATTCGCTGGATTTCGAGGACAATTTTTTAATTGAGCGGAGATTATTCAGTTTCGACACTCCAAAAAATTGCGTAGTGTGAATCTATACTTTGCAGGTCTGCTTCATGAAATATTATTTTTTGAATGATGGTCCCATAATCTCAAGAATTTGCGTCATATCCTCATCGAGGTTCACGATAAACCGTTGTATATGTGCGTTCAAAGAAATCGTGACTTCAGATGGCCTAATGAACAGAGTAAAATCCACTTCATCATTGGGTTCTAAATCGGCTTATTCACCTTTTTTCTGGTTTCTTTTAGTTTGGATCGGAGGTATCAGATTTGCTATGCTTATTCCAATATCTGCTTCAATCATTAGTTTGGCCAAAGAATATGAAGATAAATTTAGGCTTCATACTTCTGATGCCATTATCTTGGCATCAATAGTATCTTATTTAGAACAAACAAAACCATCTACCAGTTTTTTTCTAAATAAAAATGTTAAAGACTTTTATATTCCCGAAATCGTAGATAAATTGGAGAAATATAAGTGTGAATATATTTAAAATTTCAAAACTGGATATTATAGAATATCGAAAATAATCACTTAAGGAACCATTAGGAAGGGGGCGTAAGCCCACCTTCTTTTCAATTATTGAAACGAATTCTCTGCAAATAACTTCAATATCCTCGCAGAGGGATACGTTGACAACGATGCAATTCCGTGTGCAAGTTCAATCGGGAGTAATGCCCCCTCATGCCGGTTGCTCAATATTTTAGGAAGGGTCGCGAATATTCTCTGATGACCAATTATATCATCCAATCTCGGATTTGCGACGAAATCACCGAATGGAATGTTCAGAATCATCTTGTGGTAATCATTCCATTTCAGGAAGATTTTTGCACCATAATTGGTATCAAAACCATATTCTGCTCCTTCGAGAGGCCTTTGCTGAATTTGAGTCTTGATGTAGGAATCGGACGGAATAAATAATGAGCGATCAGGAGCCTCATCTCCGATGAATTGGAAATGATCGAAGAACCTGCCTGATTTTTCTTGCCCTAGTATATGCACAGGACGACCTTGATCCCTGCTATATGCAAGAAACTGACGAATGGGCTTTACCAGTTTTGAGTACTGTGCACGAATTGACAGAGGACCATCTTTCACAAAAAGGCATTCGGAAAGGATTTTTGATTTTTTTTCCCAATATGAACGTATTGCGGTGAATAACAGGAGTGTCTCGTGAATATTCATATACGTTGTAGCAACCGTGTCCTGGGCCGACTCTTCACCCATTTCCTGATGAAATCCAAGCCAATCGGTGATATACAATTTTTTTCGACAATGAGGACAATTGCCTTCCTGGGCATCATAGGGTAATGTTGCGTTCTTGCTGTGACAATGAGGGCATTCAAAATAGGTGAGTTGGTCGCGTTCGGGACTCCATTTTTGATACGCCAACCATTTGTAGGTCTCCATGATCTGCCCTTCCATTTCCGGGGAATTGTCGTTGATGGATTCGTAAAGGATTTCCCGAATGGCGTGATAATTCGTAAGACCTCGTACCCCAATATTTCTCAAAGGAAACGCTGTTGCATGATAAATTGCTGAATCCTGAAGGATATCACGAATCACATAGGGGTGAGGAGATTCTTTATCCACCTTTGCCAATTCATAATCGTCAATTTTCAATAGCGCCGTTTTCACAAATCCAATCGTAGAATATGGTGATGTATCAGATCGAATGATTTGTGTTGATCCATCAACACCGAAAATATATTTCAGACTTTCAGCTTCAATGTCGAGAGGTTGCCATTCCAGATTCTTGCACTCTCTCGGGATCTCTGGTTTTTGAAAATTTTCACATAATTGTCGAACAAGGGGGCTTTTCAGTACCTCTAGATGTCCTATGCGGCTGGAACGTTCTCCGGGAAGACGATTTCCGGCCTGATATGGCATATTATCCCCCCGTGGGAGTCACGGAAATTGGAGAGAATTTTTTCGCCTGGACGGGTACTACGAACCGGTGCGACCGGGTGAGCATCCTGATATACCCGGGAGTTTTTGCCTGGAGGATATCTTCCTGGAGATCCTCATATGCCACATTCAGGTTGGCCAGGGTTTTCACTTCATTCCTCGAAGACATATGTGCGACGAAGAAATTCTCAGTCTGGGCAAGAAGATCCCGATTGATAGTACTTGGAGATTGGGTTGAATATACCATCCCGATGTGATATTTCGCTCCTTCCTTGGCAAGTCTTGCGTAGATACCTGTTACATCTTCATCCTTGGGAAAGAGGTTGTGGGCTTCTTCGAAATAGAGTTGCACGTATTTATTGCCAAGGGTATTGGAGGTGAATTTCTCCATCTGTGATTTGAAGACTTCCCAGCTTAACTGCTCGGAATAATATTCCATGACGCCAGGGTCTGCGTTCCCAAGATCAAGGATGACGGTCTTTCCATTCTGGAGAGATGAAATGATCTGATGGAATATGTGCCCTGCATTTTTGTCATGATAATCACGGAATGGATAGATAATTGCAACTCCGGCACCACTTGACGGTCGCAGAAAATTCAGGAGTGCTTTTTCGGTTGCTTCAAATAGAGGTTTATGTCCTGGACCTGATGATTGCATAAGTGGGTCTGTGTCTGGCCTACCGCGAATAAAATCTGCGATTCTTTTGAATTCGTTGACCACATCATCAAGAGAGTGCAACACTGGAGGGGTATCGGGCTGATATACGGCATCGCGGAAATCTCGTCGATAACCAGGATCGAAGGCGACAAGCTTCCTTAGTTCATTTTCATCCACATCATAGCCGGCATGCTTTAAAATGGCCCAATACATCAAAATTCGTCTTTTCGCTCGTTTTCTCTCTCCATCTCCCATCTGATCGAGCGATTCAATGGAAGGAATTTCAGCTTCAATAAAATTTTTCACATAAATAGAGGTCCGTTTGGCACTTTCAAGAAGATCTCGGAGAATCGCATGCGATCTCTCTGGATTCTCATAGAAGTTCATCTTCAACAATTTTGCCGTATGGCTTTTTGGGCGAAACGCATACACCTCGCAGATGTCATGGTATACACTCGCGAGCGATTTGCTATCATCCTGGGGATTATCGTTGGCATACTCCCCATTCATATCAAAGATGATCTGACCTACCAACTGCTCTTTTGCGGTGGTTTCAATGAGACTTTGGGCTATCAGCTTTATGACGTTACTCTTTCCCAACCTTGTCTTCCCGAACATCGCGGTCCTCGTGCCCATGAAGTCCCGGGTGGATACATTGACCTTCACCGCAGGTTGAGGTCTTTCGGGTAAGGGGAGGCGGCATTCTGTAAGACGGAGATTGCCAATAGGGAACCGGTTCTGGGTTGGAACAAGTGAGTTGATGATAAGATGAAGGAGTTCATCGTCGGGTGAAAATACCCTATATTTATGGGCACTGACAAAATTATTCATATCACCCGAGAATTCCAGCGATGATGAATCGTCTGGGTGAGGGTAATACATCCCTAGGACGGATGTTTTTAGTGCACCCCATTGGAGCTCGCTTTGTGTGAATACGTCCAATTCAGGCATCGATTTTTTCTGCAATTCGAAGTAGGTCTGCTGGACCTCTTTGGAGAGGGGAGTTGGGGCTGTTTCAAGCACCCGAAGGAGAGTGAAATGAGGAGGGAAATCCCAAAAATTAGATGGAATCATGATCAGGAGAGAATTCCGAGGTATGCCCCCGACCGCTCGCTTGAATGGATCCGATGTGATAATGGTCGTAGTGTCGTATCCAATATCAAGAACATAGCCCACGAAACGCCAGCTTGTGTAGTCTTTTGCATGTTCCTTCTGGTCTTCTTTTTTTATGAAATCGACGAGTGTTCTGAGTGGATTATGCTGAAATGCAGCTTCTTCAAGGAATTTTTTCATGCTATTGCCTCTTCGTAATTTCGAATCATAACTTCATTCGGTGATGAAATGACATGTCCAATTTGATTTCCCGTTCCCTTTTCGAGTGGTGAAATATAGCACCCACAATAGAGGTTTAGTATATCGGGATGCGAGGAATTTGTCATTGCCCAGTGAACCCCGCGTCTGGTTGCCTCGTGAAGTGCCCGCGAAAGTCGTTTTTGATCGAGAAATCGAAATGAACCAAATCGATAATGATCATGAATCTGCTCCCGATCTCCGGGACGATAGGGTGGATCAAGAAAGAGATAATCTCCTTCTCTACTATTTTCGATTACATTCTGAAAGTCTGAACACATCAATAGAGTATTCTGGAGACGTTCCGAGATTTCCTGAAGATGTTCAAGCGTAATACACCATCGCCTGTCCTGACCGCCATATCCCACATTGAAATCTCCCTTTGCATTGTGTCGCCACATCCCTTTGAAACAGGTCCGGTTGAGATACAGGATCCTGGCTGCGCGATAAGGGAGATCCATAATAGACGGACGAAGTCCTCTCACTGCATAGTATGCGGTTTTTGTCTCTGGGACGCTCTGGTAAATTTCCCACACCTCATCTGGATGGTCACGGATTCCCATATACAAGTCAATAAGATCAGGATTGATATCTGAGAGGACTGCTCGACATGGAGCAAGATGAAAAAATACTGAGGCTCCACCAACAAAAGGCTCAATATATTCATTAACAATTGCTTGACGAGAAGGCAATAGATATGCAAATGAGTCTATTTGCCGCTGTTTTCCCCCAGGATAGCGTAAAAAAGTAATTGCGGTAGAACTCATTCCTAATGTCCCCTTTATTTAGCAATGCCCTTTTGACAGATTAATCGATAAATAATTCGTTATTAATGTTCATCAATGAAGTTAAGGTTCGTCGTATTTCGACGACAATCTTTATTAAAATTAAGAGGTAAGGTTCTTTGACTGGCATGGATTCTACAAATCTCCTCGAGACAATTCTTACAGAGCCTCGACCCCTTTCTCCTCCCCAAAGAGAGGCGGTGCTTGATGATAACCGGCATATTCGAGTGATTGCAGGGGCGGGTGCGGGCAAGACCGAGACCCTGACCCGCCGGATTGTGAAATTATTGCTCGTTGACGGTGTGGAACCCCGTCATATTGTTGCCTTTACCTTTACTGAAAAAGCAGCCCAGAGTATGAAAAGCCGCATTTACGAACGCTTGCGACTCCTGGGCGGAGAGGAAATATGTGCCAGGCTCGGGGAGATGTATGTGGGGACCATTCATGCTTTCTGTTTCCGGTTTCTCCATGATCATTGCAATTATGGTGCATATGATGCTCTCGACGAGAACCAGGAAATGGCATTCTTGCTCCGGTTCGGATGGGGGATGAATTTACTCGGAGGAAAAAATTATGCGGAGCATTGTGAGCTTTTTCTCCAAAGTCTGAATGTTGCCTATGCTGAGATGATTCCAGACGAAGTCCTGGACAGGAGGGCCCATGTTTTTTCCCGATCGAAGCGGCAATATGAAGAGATCCTCACCTCCCATCGGCGCCTCACGTTCAATCGGATGATTGCACTCGCAATTCACCATATCCAAGAAAAACCTGGACTTGTCTCTCAGATACGCCATCTTATTGTAGACGAGTATCAGGACATCAACAAGGCGCAGGAGCACCTTATCCAACAACTAGGAACAGAGGGAAGTATTTTCATTGTGGGTGATCCCCGACAGACCATTTACCAGTTCAGGGGATCGAATGCCCAGTGCTTTGAGAATTTTGCCCAGATATACCCGGATACGACAACTATTTCCATCGCGCAGAACCGGAGGAGTGTTCCCTCTATTGTCCATCTTGCAAACCATTTCGCCGATCATTTCGAACGGGAACATTATACCCATCTTGAGGCGGTCCGCACTGGGGATGGCGGGGTTTACTTAGGAGAGTTTGGATCTGATATCACCGAAGCAGAATGGATTGCCGACCAGATCCAGGAATACGTGCGGTCTGGACGATGCAATTACGGGGATATTGGGATTCTTCTCCGGAGCGTGAACACCTCCGGTCCCGTTTTTATTGACATTTTCAGAGATCGGCATATTCCCTTCATCGTGGGTGGAAAGGTAGGACTATTCCGTCGTTCAGAAGTGCAGGCCGTGGGGAAACTGGTGGCATGGGTTGCCCGGGATGGATTTTTCCAGAGAAGCAAATTTGATTGGAGGAATCAGATTCAGGGTGACGACCTGATTGACAGTGGACTTGCCGATTGGAGAGATGCCGCTCCGGAAATTGCCCTTACTGATGATATCCAACAGCAACTGCATGGTTGGAAGGAGAGCATTCAGACCAGGGGATTCCCCCACATTACCGCGATGTATCACGATTTGCTGATGATTCTCGGGTTCCAGCAACTGGATCCCAACAATACCGAACACGCGGTGATCATGGCGAATCTGGGGCGTTTCGGTACCCTCCTTACTGATTTCGAGACGGCGAACCGGCTGGGCGGACGTGCATTGAACTGGGATGGCGATATGAACAGTCTCTGCTGGTTCATGAACACCTACGCAATGGGAGCATATGAGGAACATTCCGGCGATGATGTGCGGGGTGTGAATGCAGTCCAGTTGATGACCATTCACCAATCCAAGGGGTTGGAATGGCCCCTTGTTTTCCTCCCCTCAGTAGTGGCCGGCAGGTTCCCTTCGCAGATGACAGGAAAAAAGAAACAATGGCGGATTCCACGAGAACTCTTCGATGTGGCCCGCTATGAGGGCGATCTGGAAGGTGAACGAAAACTGATGTATGTGGGTCTTACCCGGGCTCGAGATGTACTGGTCGTGAGTGCGTTTACCTCAATGAACGGAAGGCGGAAGGGGCAGAGTGAATTCATTCGGGATACCCTTGATATCGAAGGGATGGAACGGATCACGGAGAGGGAGCGGTTACCCCTCCACACGCTTGTCCTGCAGGGTGATCCGGATGAGATCCAATCTTTTTCCGCAGGAGAACTCCTGCAATACGGGAAGTGTCCATTCCTCTATCGCATGAATCGATTGTGGGAATACCAGCCTGGTCTGACAGAATACCTCGGTTATGGGAAAGCGCTGCACCACTGCATGCGTGTTGCTGCCGAACAGATGAAAGAGGGATATTCACCAATAAGTGCCGTGGCGAATGCCGTCGATAAACAATTCTACCTCCCGTTTGCTGAAGAAGGACGGCATCATAAGCTGAAGGAGACTGCAAAACGAAAACTGATTCAATTCACCCGGGAGCGGGAGGATGATATGCACCGGATTAGAGAAGTCGAGACCCGGGTTGAATACCCGCTTCAACGGGCGACGGTCGTCGGTAAAATTGATGTGATTCTGCACGATGAAGGGGGCATTGAGATCCGGGACTATAAATCGTCGGATGTGGTGACCTCCCAGGAAGAAGTGACTATGCAATTGCAGCTCTATGCCAACGGTCTGACCCGACTTGGAGAGAAGGTCACACGGGGATCGGTGGCATATCTCGAAGATGCAACAATCGCCCATGTTGAGATTGCGGAAGGAACCATCCGGGAAGCAGAGCGAGTTGCAGAGCAACGAATCGATGGGATTATGCAGGGTGATTTTCAACCATGTCCCGGGAATGCATGTGGTAACTGCGATTACGGGACTATCTGTAAGTATTGTGGAGGATGAAAGATGCGAGGATCTTACGTCTCCTTTTTAGACAATGCTATTTTTCATTCCAGCGCTAGTATGGCGGCGAGGGAGTTGAGGCACATTATTGAGAATGGGGCAATCTGATGGCAGAAGATTATACGAAGAAACTCCAGTCCCTGCTCCGAAAACTGTTCCAGTTCGAATCCGCTGATCTCGACTTTGGCATCTACCGCATCATGAATAAAAAGCGGGACGTGATAGAGAAGTTCATTGAAATAGACCTGATTGCAGCGGTTGATGCTGAGTTCGGTAAAGTTTCTCATGCAGATAAAGCGCAGTTGCTCACTGAAGTTGAGTCCCTGGCTGGGAAACTCGGTATCGGTGTTGACGACGATCCGGACGCTTTACGAGCAATGGCAAAGAAGGTCCCCGCACTTCAACCGTTGATCACCGAGTTTGAGCAGAAAAGGACCGATTTGCTCAACCTTGCAGGAAGGGACGAGCATAAAGCCGAGGTATTCAACCACATCTACCAGTTCTTCTCGCGGTACTACGATAACGGGGACTTCATGAGTGTGCGCCGTTATTCGGCGAAGCAAAAGTTCGCAGTACCTTACAACGGTGAAGAGGTTCTGCTCCACTGGGCCAATAAAGACCAATACTATATCAAAACCGGGGAGCATTTCTTCAACTATGCATTTCGTGTCGGAGAGTACACGGTCCGGTTCCAGATCGTCCAAGCAGAGACTTCGGTGAATAACACCAAGGGGGAGAACCGGTTCTTTTTGCTTTCATCGGGCGATGGAAACATTACCTATAGTGTAAAAGCGAAGGAACTTGTTGTCCTCTTTGAATACAGGGCATTAACTGAAGCCGAAAAATCATCGGTAGGAACTCGCAACGTGCAGGATGCCTTGAACGAATTGGCAAAGGACGCAATTCTTACGGCGGTCCCGGATGCGGGATTAAAGGCTGGACTAACCCGGGAAACCGAGGGAAGGATTCCACTCGTAAAACACCTTGCCATGTATGCGAAGCGAAATACTGCAGATTACTTCATCCATAAGGACCTAGAAGGATTCCTCACTCGGGAACTGGACTTCTACATCAAGAATGAGATGTTCGATCTCGATGATCTGGGAACCGACAAGGAAGTGCCCATCGAGCAGTATCTGAACCGGGTCCGGGTGATGAAGGCCATTTCCCAGAAAATTATTGCGTTTCTAGCTCAGATTGAGGATTTCCAGAAGAAACTCTTTGAAAAGAAGAAGTTCGTTCTTAAGAGCGAATACTGCATGACCCTGGACCGGGTGCCTGAATCCCTTTACACCGAGATTGTGGCAAACCCCGCTCAAATTGAGGAGTGGAAGTCTCTCTACAGCATCGGGGAATCAACCGGACAGGCAACCCTTAGTGGTTCGAGAGGCAACATAATCAATATTGAATTTCTGAAAAGTCATCCCTACCTCGTCCTTGATACGAAATATTTCCCGGAAGAGTTCAGAGACAGGCTTCTTGCATCATTCGATGATCTTGATGACGCCATAGAGGGTCTCATGGTGAAGTCCGAGAATTGGCAGGCGTTGAATTTACTGCAGGAGCGATATCGGGAGCAGGTGAAGTGTATTTATATCGATCCGCCGTATAATACGGGAAGTGATGAAGGATTTTTCTATAAAGACAATTACATGGAATCATCTTGGCTTTCAATGCTGATTGAACGTTTACAAAAATCATGCCAATTATTACAAAAAGTCGGAACAATTGCTATCAGCATCGATATAAAAGAAATATCAAATTTAATTCAGATTTGTGATTCATCATTTGGTAAAGAAAATCGGAAGGCAGTAATAACAGTTAAACGCGGATCCGTTACTGGTCCCAAAGTGATCAATAAAGGAGTTGTAAATGTTACAGAATATGTAATAATTTACTCGAAAGATCAAACATTATGGAATCCTAATCAGGCATTTCGGGAAAAGGAACGTGATGTAAGGTATGGAACTTTTATTCTCAATAGGGATAAAAAACCTGATGAATGGGATTTTATTCCACTATTGGATGCATTTGCTCAATATAAAAAAATACCAAAAAATGAGCTAAAGAAAAAATTAAAAGGAGATTTTGAATCAGAGCTAAATAATTTCATACTTGCTTACTTACCATCGATTTGTAGATTTGCATCTTTGGATGATACAAAACGAAGTGAAGCTGCAATTGAAATAAAAAATAAGTCCTTATTGAGTCCAGATAAAATTTTTCTATTAGAACGCGAGGGTTATTCTGATCTCTATATTAAAAATGGAGAGCGGATTCTCTTTTACCAAGATCGGTTTACTAAAATAGGCGATAGATTCGTCCCTGGCGAATTGTTGGCTGATGTTTGGGATGACGTTTTACCTAACGACCTTCATAATGAAGGTGGTGTATCACTAAGAAAAGGGAAAAAGCCTGAAAAATTAATATGCCGGATTCTCGAATTATTCACTAATCGGAACGAAATAATGATTGATTTTTTTGTTGGAAGTGGTACTTCGTCAGCGGTTGCTCAAAAAACGAATCGTTTCTATATTGGAATTGACTCTGAGTACTATTTTGATTCTTTAGCAATCAAGAGAATGAAAAACACGTTGAATGGTGAAACTTCTGGAATATCAAAACAATATAATTGGCCGGGGGGAGGGTGCTTTAAATATCTCACGTTGGAACAATATGAAGACTCCCTTAATAATATCGAATTCCAGGAAGCAGGAAGTATCCAAAAAACCCTCATGGACATGGAAGGGTACCTCCTCGGTTATATGCTCGATTTCGAGACCCGGGACAGCCCCTGTCGAATGAATGTGGCAAAACTCGAACGACCGTTCGAATATACGCTCCGTATCATCCGGGATAACCAACTCCACAACGAGACCGTGGATCTGGTTGAGACCTTCAATTACCTTCTCGGGCTGAAGGTGAAACAAATCAGGACTTTTAAAGAGAACGGGACCACGTATCGGATTGTCCATGGCGAGACTCTAACTGGGCAGTCTACGACAGTGATCTGGAGGACCACCGTCGGGCTTGACCTAAAAAAGGATAAAAATACATCGAAGAAATGCTCCTGAAGGATCCGAAACTCAAAGCCGAGCGGGTCTATATCAACGGAGACTTCCATGTCGAAAGTGCTCTCCCCATCGAACCTGAATTCCAGCGGCTCATGGGTGCGTAAGGAGATTTTCCATGGCCACAGCGAAGAAGATCGTCACTGCGAAAGGGAAAGCAAAGCCATCGACTCGGCTCACCGAGCACCTCATCTTAGCCGATTACATGCACGGTCTCTTTGGAAAGAAGAGCTTCGATGAAATCCAGATGCTTCTCCGCGACGTCCAGGAAGGTTATGATGAAGAAGGCAAGAGTTATCTGTTCCATGCCCTCATCTCATGGAACAGTCTCAATCCCCGGGTCCGGGCAAACCTTGAGACCTACGATAGTCAAATCCGTGGATATGTGGACCGTATCAACCGTCACCGAGATCTCCCCTTTACCCTTAAATATTTCCAGTATCTGGCGCTTCTTTACACTGAAATCTTCCTCGACCACTATTTCCAGAGTCCTCAGAGATTTCTCAACGAGCTGAATACGTATGCTTATAATCTTATCGAGAGACGGAGCCTCCCCACAGATTTCCTCTTCAATGATGATGATCTCCGCAAACTCGTCTTCTGGATGGCGACAGGGAGTGGTAAGACCGAAATCCTCCATTTCAATTACCTCCAGTTCATGCATTACAATAATGGTCCTCACCGAATTCCAATCGACAATATCATCCTCATCACTCCAAATGAAAATCTAACAAATCAACATCTAGCAAAGCTCTCGAAAAGTGGAATACCTGGGGAAGCCTTCCAGATCCGAGGCGGTCTCTTTTCTTCCACGATTACTCCAACGGTGGTCCAGGTTATCGATATCAACAAACTCACCGAGGAGAAGAAAGGTCAGGGAATCTCAGTCGATATCGCAAGCTTTGATACTCGGAATCTCGTCTTCGTTGACGAAGGACACAAGGGGAGCGGTGGAACATCCTGGATGGATTTACGAAAGAAGATAGCCGTCGATGGATTTACGTTCGAGTATAGTGCCACCTTCGAGCAGGCTGTTGCTGCCGCTGGGAAGAAAGTCGAAGAGAATAATCTCCTTACGGAGTATGCAAAATCCATCATCTTCGATTATTCGTACCGTTACTTCTACCGGGATGGATACGGCAAAGACTATCGGCTTCTAAATATCAAGGATACCAAGTTCGACCAGAAGACCAAGCAGATCGTCATGCTTGCTAATCTCCTCACATTCTACCAGCAACGACTTATTTTCGATGAAAACTCGGAGATTGTACGAGAGTACAACCTAGAATCTCCTCTCTGGATCTTCGTTGGCTCCAAAGTGAAAGGAAAGACCGGTGAGTCCGATCTCCTTGACGTCGTCCGTTTTCTCTCCACCATCCTGAAAAACGATCAGGGTTGGGCAGTGAACACCATCCGCTCGATCTATGAAGGAAAATCCGGCCTCTTCGACAAGATCTCGGGTCGAGACCTCTTCTCACCCAGTTACCCGGAACAGAAACTGGCATACCTCAAGGCAAAAAAAATCTCCGCAGAAGAGACCTACAGCGATATTCTCTCCCGTGTGTTTCATGCCCGATCCTCAGCACCACTCCATCTGGTTAACCTGAAAACTGCTGCAGGAGAGATCGCACTCCGATGTGGGACCGACTCACCTTATTTTGGTGTCATCAACATCGGTGAGGATGTAGAATTCATCAAGCTGGTGGAAAAGGGAGAACCAGCCATTAAATCCGACAAAGACGAGATTACCGCATCCCTCTTCAACAGTATCCGGGAAAAAACCTCCCCCGTCAACATTCTCATCGGGGCCCGAAAATTCATCGAAGGTTGGGATACCTGGCGAGTCTCCACCATGGGGCTCCTGAACATAGGCAAGAGTGAAGGAACGCAGATCATCCAGCTCTTCGGTAGAGGTGTCCGGCTCAAAGGGAAGGAATTCAAACTGAAACGGAGCAGTGCGATAGAAGAAGCCCCACCAACGTATACCCACATACTTGAAACCCTCAATATCTTTGGAATTGACGCCAACTACCTCGAAAAATTCCGGGAGCTCCTGATAGAAGAAGGTATCGAGGTTGATTCCTATCTCGATATCCCCATCCCAATTCACATCAATGACAAGTATCTGAAAGAAGGACTCCTCATCCCTTATGTCGATAAGCGTCTCTTTAAAAAAGAAGAGCTCTTCGCACTTGTCATCGATGAGAACATCTACGCCGATGTAGATCTCATCCCCAAGGTTGATATCGAGGACAGTCGGAAAAAAGGATACAGTCTCGATGCCGAATCAGAATTCCCGGTTCGTTACCTCAATCCCGCATATATTAACGCCCTTGACTGGAACCGTATTTATTTCTCACTTCTTGAGACTAAAATTCAAAAGAACTGGTATAATTTTGTCTTTGCCCAACAAGACCTCAAAGAAATTATCAGAAAACAACTCTATCGTTTAAAATCCCCAGAATATTTCATTAAGCCCGCGAATTTTGAACAAATTCGTCTCGTTGAAGATGTCACAATTGCCATCCTTAAAAAATACCTGCAGAAATATTACGATAAAAAGCGGAACCTTTGGGTCAAGAATAATCTCCATATGAAAGTCCTAGATACCAGTCATGGCAACTTTGATTTTGCTTATCACATCCAGGTCAATGAACGGGAACAGGACCTCATTGCAGCGATTGAAAAGCTCATAAAAACAGACATTGAAAGTTTCTGCAAGGGATCAAACAATCTCCATCTGGTCAATGAGTTCTTCAGCAGGCATCTTTACCAACCGTTGCTCGTGAAATATAACGATCCTCAAAAAATTGACATTCAACCCCAAGGCCTCAATGATGGGGAGAAGCAATTCATCCAGGACCTCAAGAAACACCTTGAGCACGAAACAGAATTATTCTCCGATAAAAAGGTGTTCGTCTTGAGAAACTTGCCCAAAAAAGGAGTTGGATTCTTCGAGAGTGTGAATTTTTATCCCGATTTCATCATTTGGATTGTCGTCCGTGATTCACTCCAGCATATCATTTTCGTTGATCCGCATAGCACTGCATTTTCGGGTCTCGAGAGCGAGGGGGAACTGCAAAAATTGACCTTTGGAAAAGAGATTAAAGCCTATCAGGAACGATTGAGACAGAGATGCCCAGATCGAAACTTCACGTTGGATTCATTTATTGTCGACGTCACTCATCGTGAAACTCTGGGGGCAGTAAAAGAAGAGCAACACATTTATGGTCAGGATCCGGAGGGGAGGTATATCGAGAAAATAATCCGAGGCATTGTCGCTTCATAAAGACAACCTTTACTATTTTCTATCGCTATCCATTCATCATGGTTCAACGATGGCTCTGTATTTCCACCCGGGCGAATGATGAGGTCACTAGGAAAAAACTTGTCTGGGGGGTGGCGAATCGATATCAAAATACAATTGCCCGGGTAAAGAAGGGCGATACTCTTCTCATGTATACTATGCAGGAAATTGTGGATCGTGAAGTAATACCATCAGCAGTCACTGGAATCTATGAAGTAACATCAGAGATGTACGATGATGAAGCTCCGATATTCATCACACCCCAAACTCTTGGAAATGAAGTCTTCCCCCTCCGGATAAAAGTCAAACCTGTAAAAATCTTCAAGGAGCCTATTCCCTTCAAGTCGCTTGTACCAAAGATGACCTTTATTAAAAACAAAACGATGTGGTCGGGGTCGATCCGGACGGCAATGAGGATTATACCTGAGGAGGATTATAAATTGATTGTGAGTAGCCAATAATTGTGAAAAAAATGATTACTGGAATGTGTTGAAAAAAATAGTTGATAATACAAACATCTCGGACCCTCGGGAGAAAATAGTATATAGCATATATCGAAATGAAAATATTCAAAATGTCGCCGGAAAGTCAGAGAATGGGATGGTGAACTATGTCCGAAATGTAATGAAAAATGCAGAGAGATGAAGAATTCCTGATTGTGTGGGATTAATTATATTCAAGTAAGAATCAATATAAATTAATAAAATTTTTTAGTGAGAAAATTTTAAACCATATTAAACAATCAAAATCCCAAAGATGGGTGTTTTAATTTCTGATTTGAAAAATAATGGGTGTGATTGAGAATTACAAAAAAATGCCCAAGATGCAATATGGAAAATATCGTAAAAACACCTTATGGAGTGTGGAAATGTCCAAGTTGTGGTTTTATCCCTGAAACAGAATCTAACGGAATAACGATACCCAATGAAAAACCAATTTCAAATCAAAATTATGTCGATAAGATATTACCTGAAAATCCAATAGAGACTATTACAAAAAAGGAGGTCATCTATCATGGATTTCGTATTGTAAATAAAAGGACGACAACTAAAATTCAAAAAATAAAAGTGGAAAATAAAAGAATTCCTAATAAAGAACTATCCCTCACAGGCTTAAAAAAAGATGTATCAAGGAATCAGAACTTAAAAGAGCACCTATTAAAAGCGGTCGCTGATTCAACTGATAGAACCGGATGGGCAAGTCTTGGTGATGTTGGTATTGCAATTCGTAAGAGATACGTCAATTTCAATGTAAGATCATATGGGTGTAAAAAATTCTATGAATTAATAAAAATGGTCGATCTCTTTGATATCAAAGAGCAACAACAAAAGAATTCTTCAGCAAAACTCATATTTATAAAAAGAAAGTCCGAATAATTGAATTTGAAATTGTTACTCAAGCCCGGAAGATAAAATGCGATTGGCAGGATTCGAATCTGCTAACTCCTACGAGAACCGATCTTGCGTCGGTCACCTTTAGGTTCTTGGTTAACCCAATCTTAAAATTATATCTACTTGGATTGATTGTCCCCCCCCTCTCGTTTTCATTCGTGGATGAGCATTAGGACTGCAGCCATCAAAACCACGCAGTTGGCAATTGCAAAAAATTCTCACTCTTGCTTGCGCATCATCAGAAAATTCGGTATCGATGGTTTCAAAGAGGGTACCAATTTTTCGAAAGAGACCCATACCAATCAAAATTAACGTGAAAGAGGTACGATTAAATTATTTTCGAACCAGTCCGTTCAACACTCTTACTCGGAAGGTTAAGAGAGAGGTGGATATTCTATAAGAATGAGAGGAAGGAGCTGCAAATGCAGTATCTCGGTAAGTGGAAAAAAATAAGTAAAGTGGAAGTTATTCACCTAATTGGAGTTATCCCTGGAACAAATATACTGCTAATCGAGAGAATATTGAATTAGGAGATAAGAAATGGAGAATTTATTCTTAAAAAATAACGCCGGGACAAAAATATTATTGTCTGAACAATTTAAAACGGAAGAATCTTTTGAGAAGCTAATTTTTAATTCTCCCGAATTATTAGGAGGGGATATATTTCTTATAAAACGTCAGGTAAGGGGTGGAAATAAAACAGGGATTCCTGATATAATTGGCATTGATACAAACGGAAATATCTGTATTATTGAAATGAAGAATACTGTTGTTGATGAATCGATAATACCGCAAGTTCTCAGTTATGCTATCTGGGCAGAGCAAAATCCTGATTCTATTAAAGCCCTGTGGCTTGAATTAAAAGATAAACCAGATGATTTGTCAATTAATTGGGATGATTACCTGATTCGAATTATTATTATTGCGCCTTCCATATTAACATCCACACTTGACTTCGTGGATAAACTCGATTACGATATCAATTTGATCGAAGTGAAAATGTGGAATGATGATCAAAATCAGATTTTATACGTTCATTTTCTCAAAGAAGAAGAACGAATGAAACGCAGACCAGTGAGAGGTCTGGAAACCTATGACGAAAAATTCTATTTAACCAATTACAATAAAGAAAGTGCTCGGTCCTTTTTAGATTATACAAAAGAGATTGAAACCTTCGTAAAAAGCAGAGGATGGCCTCTTGAATTAAAATATACCAAATATTATGCAGGGTTCAAAGCGGGACGTTTGAATGTTTTTGGGATAGAATGGGGAGGAAGCAAGAAAATTCAGATTTTTGTAAAAATCTCTAAAGAACAAGCCAGAGATTTACCGATGAAAATGACTGATTATAATGATACCTGGAAACAAGCGGTCTTCGTACTGGAACCGGGGAAAACAAAAATTCAGGAATATTTTCCAATTTTTGAGTATTCCTTTAAAAAATTCATTGGAAAATGATTTTTCGTTAATCCATTCACCTCTCCTACCTGCAATATTTTTTTACCGGTGCATTAATTTTTTTAATGTACGCCTTATATCGGAATTGTCAACATGTAATGGAAAAAATCGTTATTATTATTGATCTCTGGTTAACAAAATCAAATCCACAGAAGGATAAAAACGAAGGATTTGAAGGCGAATGAAAAATGTTTAATTTGGATTGAATTTTCTCCAATTGAGGTCTTTTTGGGGCTAAATTAATAATTGGCAAAATGAGTAGGGATCTCCTTTCCCTCGCACCATTCCCTGAACGATTCGAAACAATGGGGATCGTGCGCATGTGTTATGAATATTAATGCAAGGAGATATCGATCCCTGGCGTTCTCTTCTCTGGCATCAGCTTCACTCATTGGATATTTATTTTCGAGATCCTGCTCCAGGTGTTCGATTACTCGCTCCTTGTATTCGCTTTTGATGCGTAACCAGTATTCATACTCATCCTTTCCCACAAATTTCTCGCACAAGGGGCCGATATCGTGCCCTGCAATAACAAGATCGCCCGTCGATCCGTCTATTGTTGCTCGGATATGAATATCCTGGCCATTGAGTTTTCCTGAAAATAAGAGAATACTCATCACTGGATTATAGAGGGGGCTGCTCATGGCTATCACTGATTCCCGTCTTCACGATCCCTTCTCCTCGCACCAAGCCTTTGCATCATCCCGTGCTCTCTTCAACTGTTCCAAAGCGTCGGTATACCCGTTCCGGATTGCCCCATCGGACAGCTCCTCGACCAGCCGATCGGTCAGGTGGAGGTATGTTTGAAGGAACTCCTTCCCGAGACTACGGGCATCCGCCAGGTTATCGGTCCGGTCACATAATTTGACCAGGATGGCCTGGGGAGGTGCCCGGTTGATCCGCCGAATGGAATCCATCAGCCGTTCGCCCTTGTCGGGGATTGCCGGGTTCTTGGTCATGGCAGCGACGATAGCGTAGACCGCGACCCTGTCCTCTTCAGGAAGATCCGTCTTCTGCAGGGTCCTCCGGACAACCTGGTCGCCATCGGCACAATCCTCGATTACGTCATGGAGCCAGGCCGCCATCATCCCGACATGGTCCCCGCCGCATCGCCCGACACATGCTGCTACCCGCTCGGGATGGACAATATAGGGGGTTGTTCCATCCTTCCTCGTTTGTCCCCAATGGGCGACGGTTGCTGCCTGTGTGGCGATTGCAATGGCGTGTGCGTTCATCGCCGGGATCTCCTTCATACCCACATGACCCCTTCTTCCTTTCGTATCGAGACCGAGAGCTTCAGCCCCTGCCAGGCCCCCTGGGGATCGGTGATGAGGATCCGTATCCTTCCCGAACGGGAGACGTGGACCGGGATCATGATCTTCGCATCCCCGGGACGAAGCTTGGCATCGCTCCAGGTCTTGATCACCTTCCCATCGATCTCAATCCTGACCGAGACCCCGGCAGGACGAAGCCTGGTGGCGAAGTTCAGGAACAGGGTGTACGATCCTTTCGCAATCGGGCAGGCATCGACGAGGACGGCTGTTCCGTTCTTCACCTCGAGGGCAGGGATGTCGATGTCCTTCGGGGTCACTATCAGAGATTCTGCGACTCTTGGGGAACGCTTAAGGGACATCTGCACGTCAGACTGCATGATCATATCCATGTGGTCCATGCATAGATCAACACACATTTCATGAATCCCCCACCCGGCCGGGAGAGCATTGGGAACCGCGACCGTAACCGGGGGGACCGTCCCCGCCTTATCGGAAATGCCGACAAATGCCGTGAGGGTGGAGGGAATTCCATACCGGAGCGATTCGGAGACGAGGAGCCGTTCAAGGGCATCATGGATCGCCTGCCGCCGGTTCTCGGGATACAGGGGGTTCTCCGGTGAAAGGGTGGCATAGCCGGCCACTTCGAGATGCCGGACCAGCTCCTCGTCCGGATACCCGGCATTCATCAGGTATTCGAGGGTGCGGAGCCGGCCGGCCCCGAAGATCACCTTCAGGGATCCGGCGAGGTCGCCATCCCCCGGCCGTGCGGGAGCGACCGTGATCGGCACCCCCTCAGTGTTACTCAGGGTTACCACCGGGTGAGTGGAGGAGCACGGAATACGGGAACAGAGGAACACCGGGGTTTCCGGCCGGAGGTCCCCGACATCTACCATCTCCTTCCCGGACTTGGAAAGAACCCGGTAGTCATTCACCTCGATCCCTGGCCTATCAATGGTAAGGACCGCATTGGAGAGGACCGGGGGTTGCCATGAGGCGAGCAATTCCTTAAGGACCGAATCGACCTCTTCGCTGCTCGTAAGGAATTTTGCCACGCCACCCCCGATCCGTGCCAGCTCAAGCGCCAGGTGGGCATGTGGTGCGGTATCGATGGAGATCACGCTCACCCGTCGGGACGACGGTGCTACCGCTTCTAGTCCGACCAGCCGGAAGAGGCGGCCCTCATCGGTCACCTGGCCATCGGTGATCACGAGCACGTGGCGTGAGTACTCCCCTGGCTGGCGGGGCTGTCGGAGTGCCTGCTCGAGGGCGACCCCGAGCTCAGTCCCTCCAAAGAGCGAGGTCGCCTGCAGGAACCGCTCTGCCGCTCGGATGGCATCCTTCGTGGCCGGGACCGGACCCTTCGGGCTGAACCAGACCGCCTGGTTCGAGAACAGGCAGAGGTTGAAGACCTCGTCCGGGGAGAGACCCTCCAGTAAAGCGATGATACTCTGTGCTGCCGCCTGCCACTTCCCTCCCTGCATCGAGCCAGACTGGTCTGCCACCAGGATCACCTCGCGGGGGATCCGTTTTCCCAGCTCATCCCGGGGAGGAGTGATCAGGCTGAGCAGGTAGGTATACGCCCCTTCAGCATCGTCAGCCGCCCAGGAGGTCAGCCACCCATCCGGGGTGGCATGCGCCCACCGGAAGATCAGGTCATGGTCCGGCCGGGTGCTCTCGATCCGGATCCGGGTCTTGTCACCGGTCCGGGTGACCACTGCCCCTTCTGGCACCAAGAACAACTCTGCTGCCGGCTGCAGCATGAGGTCCAGCGAGACACGGTAGCGGGGATCGAGGACCGAAAGGAGCGGGTTTGCCTGGACCCCTGCATGCGTCTCATCGCGGCGAACATACCGGGGACCGATCGTCACCGGGAGCCGGGCCTCCCATCCCCCCGGGACCGCCCGTGCAAGGACGGTGCAGCTGGTCTCGACCACCACATCAGTGTCAGGGGGAATCCCGGTGAGGTGGAGGGTGAAGACGTCCGGGGACTCGCGGGTCACGAGGACCGCCTGGTTGCCTCGCCGGAATGCCTCATCATAGTCCTTCTCCGCCTCGTTCCGCCCGGTGAGCCGGGTCTGGATCCGCTCATCGCCGAAGGTTGCCAGCACCCCGGTGACCGCTGCATCGCCAGGGAGCGGGAACCGGTAGATCGCCTCGATCGGACGATCCAGAGCCACCCTCGGGAAACGGAACGTCTGGGTCAGGGTAAGGGATCCGACCGGGCCATGGAATGTCCCGGAGATCCCAGTCGCGTGGAGAGGGATAAAAAGTCCCGAAGGCCCCTCCCTGCCGGTGATCTCGAGGCATCCGGTCCCTTTCGGGATACTGTTCTCGTAAAAGATCGCATTGATCGCCATTGGTTATTCCTCCTCCCTCTCGTTCCTGGTACTGCATGCCCGGAGAAACTCATCGATATCGTCATCGGTGATCCGGTAGGCCTTGCCGATCCGGTAGGCATGGATCTCACCCCGTCGTATCAGCTCCCGCAC
>Ga0209201_1000215_pt1 | contig 87787 bp, 70 predicted proteins | sample AD_UKC055_MetaG_FD_184411 | JGI IMG/M metagenome (GOLD analysis project Ga0209201, IMG submission 184411) | Active sludge microbial communities of municipal wastewater-treating anaerobic digesters from USA - AD_UKC055_MetaG (SPAdes) (version 2) | ecosystem: Engineered > Bioreactor > Anaerobic >...
GCGGGCTTAAACACCGCTTGTCCATTACAGTCGACAGGGATGCCCTGGACAAGGAACGGCGCAAGCTGGCCCGTCGGTACGCATCCCAGGTCCGCATCCCCGGTTTCAGGCCGGGTCACGCCCCGCTCGACCTGGTGCTGAAGTCGCTGGGCCCCAAGCTGGAATACGAAATCCGCGAAAACCTGATCTCCGACACGTTCGCGAGCGCGGTCGATCAGTATGAATTGAAGCCCTCGACCGAACCGAAGTTCGACCTGGTCGGCGACAGCGAGGACGAACTGTCCTTCACCGCCGAGATCGAGGTCTTCCCGGTTGTCGACATCAAAGATTACATGGGCGTCGAAATCACGGCCCCGTCCGTTCCGGAAGTGACCGAGGAAGCGATCGACGAGCGCATTGAATCGATGCTGAAGTCGCTGTCCAGGTACGAGGACAAGGCGGACGACAGCGTTGTCGAGCCGGACGACATGGCCGAGGCCACCGTCGTTATCCGCGACATCGCAACAGGTCAGGAACTGAAGGGCGAGCACACGACCAGGATCGTGGCGGGCACCGACGACGAGCCCCTGGAAGGCATCGGCCGCGTGCTCCTTGGTATGAAGGCCGGTGAATCGAAGAAGTTGCAGGCCAGACTGGGCCGCATCGCCGCGCGCGGAATGAAGCTGGAATCCGAGGAAGGCGTTCAGGTCGACGCCGACGTCAAGGTCGACAAGATCCGCTTCCGGAAGCGGCCCGAACTGAACGGCGAGTTCGTCAAGCAGCACGCGGACGTTGAAACCGTCGAGGAATTCAGGGCGCTGCTGCGGAAGCAGCTCGAGGAACAGCGCGAGTCCAGGATCAAGGACGAAACCGAAGAACTCCTGCTGACCAGGATCTGCGACGCGAATCCGTTCGAGATCGGCGAAAGGACCGTCGAACGGCTGGCCGAGATGGCGGAAAAGGAAGCCCGTGACAGGGTTCTTGCACAGATCCCCGAGGAACGCCGCGCCGAACTGTCCAAGAACTTCGATCTGGGCGTCCCGCGTGAGCAGTCGCTGATCGAGGCAAGGCGCAATCTGACCAGATCGCTGGTTCTGGAAGCGATCGCGGAAAAGGAAGGCGTCGAGGTCACCGAGGCCGACATCGATGACAAGATCGCTGAAACCGCCGCCGCTTACGGCATGCCGGTTCCCAGGATCAGGGCGCTCCTGGGCGAGGAACGCATCGAGCAGCTTGGACGTCAGCTTCGCGTGTCGAAGACGATGGACCTGCTGGCGAAGAACGCCGTTCTGAACCCCGCCGCCGATCAGGCTCCTGCTCAGGAACCCGCCGCCGAAAAGCCGGCTCGCAAGGCCAAGGCGAAGAAGGCCGCCGCCGCGGACGCCCAGGAACAGCCTGCCGCGGACGAAGCAGCGCCGGTCGCGGAAGAAGCGGCTCCTGCCGCCGTGAAGAAGACTGCCAAAAAGACGGCGAAGAAGGCTGAAGCCCCGGCCGAGGAGTGATCCCCGGCTCTGCCGGACTGCCGTTGGAGGCCTGTATGTGGTGGGTGCCGACCGTAATCGAAAACACCGCTCGCGGCGAACGTGAATGGACGGTGTTCTCACGTCTGCTGAAGGATCGGATCGTTTTCCTGGGCTGGGGCATCGACGACAACCTGGCCAGCGTCGTGATCGCGCAGCTTCTTTTCCTGGAATCCGAGGACCCCGACAAGGATATTTATCTTTACATCAATTCCCCGGGTGGTAACGTTCATTCAACACTGGCGATTTACGACACCATGCAGTATGTGAAATGCCCAGTTTCAACCATCTGCATCGGGCAGGCTTCTTCGATGTCGGCCCTGCTGCTGGCCGCTGGCACCAAGGGCAAGCGTCGGGCGCTTCCACACTCGCGGATACTGCTGCACCAGCCCCTGGGATCGTTTTCGGGTCAGGCGACCGACGTCGACATCAAGACCCGTGAAATTCTTTTCCTGAAAAACCAGGTAGTTCAACTGCTGTCGCGCCATACCGGCCGACCGGTTGAACAGATTCTTAAGGACTCGGACCGGGAACACTTCATGGGCCCCCAAGAGGCCCTGGAGTACGGACTGATTGATGAGGTCATCAATCGGAATGACCCGGCGAGTGGGCGCCAGGGTTGACCGGCGTCCGCTTTAATACGCCCCTGACGGAGGAGAGAGAGATGAGAAAGGTTACCCTGTTCGTGGCGGTCGTTGCGTGCGTAATCGCCGTCGCCGGCTGCAAGAAGGAAGCGGGCCCGACTGACGCCTTCAAGGCGTGGCTGACCGCGATCGAAAAGTGCGAAGTCGAAAACATCAAGGCCGGAATGACCGACGAGAGCGTCACCCAGTTCACCCAGATGGGCGAGCAGATGAAGCAGTTCGTGAAGTCCGACGCGGCCAATCCCGACGACCTCGACATCTTCAAGCAGATGTGCAAGGCGTTCAACAAGCTGACCACGATCACGGAATTCACCGAGACAGTCACGGGCGACGAAGCCCGCGTGAACTTCACCTCCGAAGGCCGTGAGACCTCCGCCCCGATGGTTCGCACCGAGAAGGGCTGGAAGATCGACCTTTCCAGGATGATGCGCGAGGCCTTCGAGGCCCAGATGGCGAAGATGCAGGCAGCCCAGCCGGTGCCGCCCCCCGAGGCAGCTCCCGCCGAGGCAGCTCCCGCCGCCGCGCAGCCGAAGCCGGCCGCCGACAACGCTGACAAGGTGGATGTCGCCCCGATGAACGCTCAGCCGGTTCAGACCCAGGCCGCCGTGAAGGCCGCCGCGGGCGAGCCCGTTGCCGTTCCTCCGCCCGCTCCTAACAGCGCCGCCGCCGCCATCGCCCCGACCAGGTTCAATCCGAACGTGGCCCAGCCGATGGGACAGGTCCAGGTTGCCACTCCGCAGCAGCGTGTGACGGTTCCGGCCGGCGCCCCGCTGCGCGCACCCGGCGCCGCTCCGGCTCCGACCACCGCAACCGGCGCTTCGGCGACCACCGCCCCGACCCAGACGGCCCCGGCGACCGGCTCCAATGTTCCGGCCCCGACCGGCACGAAGTAGTCGTTCCTGGCGATTTCACTCCGCTCTAATCCAGACAGATCATCACGACAGTCCTGTTCCAGGAACGCGTCCAGGCCATGTCCTGTGGGCGGAATTTATCTGTAACCATAATGACTGCGGGATGTTGAATGTCGGCTGACGTTTGACGATTACATTGGGGGCGAAACAGGGGCGGGTTTACTTGTCTTCGATCTCGGCGTCGATCACGTCGCCTTCCGGGGCGCTGGACGAGGAATCGGCACCCGGCGCGGCTCCGGGACCGGGCTGGGCCGCCGCCTGGTACATCTTTTCCGCCATCTTGTGGGAAGCGGCGGTCACGTCCTCGAGAGCCTTGGCGACGGCGGCCGGGTCAGTGCCCTTCAACGCCTCTTTCGCCTTGTCCAGTTCACGCTCGACCTCGCTGAGTTCGCCGACCGGAATCTTCTCGCGGTTCTCGCGGATCAGCTTTTCGGTCTGGTAGACGACGGAATCCAGATGGTTCCGGGTCTCGACCTCTTCGCGGCGCTTGCGATCGTCGGCCTCGTTCTGGGCCGCGTCGTCAACCATCCGCTTGATGTCGCTTTCGTTCAGACCGGACGACGCCGTTACCGTGATCTTCTGTTCACGGTTGGTCGCCTTGTCCCTGGCCGACACGTTCAGGATACCGTTCGCGTCGATGTCGAACGTCACTTCGATCTGCGGAACGCCGCGCGGGGCCGGCGGAATTCCGTCAAGGATGAACTTGCCCAGGGTCCGGTTGCCCGACGCGAATTCACGCTCGCCCTGAAGCACGTGGATCTCGACGCTGCCCTGGCCATCCGCCGCGGTCGAGAACGTTTCCTGCTTGCGGGTCGGGATGGTCGTGTTGCGATCGATCAGCTTGGTCATGACGCCGCCCAGGGTTTCAAGACCGAGGCTGAGCGGGGTGACATCCAGCAGCAGCATGTCCTTGACCTCGCCGGTCAGGACCGCGCCCTGGATCGCCGCGCCCACGGCCACGACTTCGTCCGGGTTGACGCCACGGTTCGGCTCGCGTCCGAAGAACTCCTTGACCTTCTGCTGAACCAGCGGGATTCGGGTGGATCCGCCGACCAGCACGACTTCATCTATCTGCGAGGCGCTGAGCTTGGCGTCGGCCAACGCCTTGCGGCACGGCTCGATGGTCTTGTCGATCAGGTCCATCATGAGCTGCTCGAGCCTTGCCCGGGTGATCTTGATGTTCATGTGCCTGGGGCCGGACTGGTCGGCCGTCAGGAACGGCAGGTTCACCTCGGTCTCCATCATCGAGGACAGTTCGACCTTGGCCTTCTCGGCGGCGTCCTTGAGGCGCTGCAGCACCATCTTGTCGCGGCTGACGTCGATTCCGCTTTCCTTGCGGAACTCGTCGATCAGGAATTCGATGATCCTCTGGTCGATGTTGTCGCCGCCCAGGTGGGTGTCGCCGTTCGTGGACTTGACCTCGACGACGTTGTCACCGACCTCGAGGATCGAGATATCGAAGGTACCGCCACCGAAGTCGTACACCGCGATGACCTGATCCTTCTTCTTCTCCATGCCGTAGGCCAGCGCCGCCGCGGTCGGCTCGTTGATGATTCGCTTCACTTCAAGGCCGGCAATCCTGCCCGCGTCCTTGGTCGCCTGACGCTGCGAGTCGTTGAAGTACGCGGGAACCGTGATGACGGCCGCGTTCACCGGTCCGCCCAGGTAGTCCTCGGCGGCCTTCTTCAGCTTCTGCAGAATCCTTGCGGAAACCTCGGGCGGGGTGAGTTCCTTGCCCTGCGCCATCACCACGGCATTATCGTTGGCGCCGCGCTTGATCTGGTAGGGAACAAGATGGGTCTCCTGGTCGACCTCGGAGAACCTGCGTCCCATGAACCGCTTGATGCTGTAAATGGTGTTTTCCGGGTTCGTGATGGCCTGACGCTTGGCGATCTGGCCAACGAGCACGTTGCCCTTGTTATCGTATGCGACGACGGACGGAGTGGTCCTGCCGCCTTCCTCGTTTTGAATTACCTTTGCCTCGCCCCCTTCCATCACGGCGACGCACGAATTCGTGGTTCCAAGATCGATACCGATTATTCTTTCCATCTGCTGCCTCCAGGGACTTTCACTCTCCCAATCGCCGGCCCCGGGCCGGTGGTACGGGAAGGAAAATAATCATGCCTTCCCCCAAGTCAACTGGACCACGCCGATTGTGCGAAAATTCCCTGTCGGCCGACGAGCCGCCGGATTGACATCAGGCCCCGATTTTGAGAGTCTTTTCCAGACTTCTTGTCCCACGTGGAGGTTCTGGCGATGAAAACGTCGAACACCTTGAAGAATACCTTTCGCCGGCTGATGACGGCCTGCGCGATGACGTGCCTTCTCATGGCGGTGGCGTGCGGCGATGAACCGGCTCCCGACGCCGACACGGGCGAGACCGACACCTCCATGCCCGACATCATCATATCGTCCGACATCAACTTCGATGTCTCGCCCGACCAGGTCGGCAACGACACCGTGAACGACGAAGGGCCGGTGGACACGTATGTCGACCCGGGTCAGCCCGAGCTCCCGCCCGACGAGGATCCTCCGTACGTCGTGGCAACCTACCCGGCCAACGAGGAAACCGACGTTCCCATTCCGTTCGAGATCCGCGTCACGTTCAACGAGGAAATCCGTTTTGACGTAACCGTCAACAAGAACACGTTCAAGGTGTTCAACATGCACGACGAGGAGATTCCCGGAACCCTGGCCTGGGATCCGGTTTCCTTCACCGTGACGTTCACACCGGCCGAGACGGCGACGTTCCTGAAACTGTCGCCCTACCGCGTCTGGCTGTCCGAGATGATCCAGGACCGCGCCGGCAACCGCATGGACGAATACAACTTCGGATTCGCGACCACCGGTCCCGAGAAGATGGAATCCTACCTGCCCGTGGCGATCAAGTACGCCCCGCGCATCTACCAGGCGACCACCCAGGGCGCGCCGCAGTGGGACTACCCGACCGCCTTCAACTTCGACGGCGACTGGGCCGGAGTGAACAACGTCGATAACTGGACCGCCGCCACCCAGGCGCCGATCTGGGTTTACTACGACGTGATCGAGACCTACACCCACTACTACATCAGATACCACTACTTCTACCCGCGCCAGACCGAGGAAGGCGCCGGTTTCGGCAACCAGGTCAGCGGCGTCATGGTCGTGGTGCAGAAGGACCCCGAACTTCCGATCGCGGTCGAAACCTACTTCGGCACGACGGACTACCAGGACATCCGCTCGTTCGTGACCCAGGAATCGGGTCTGGTCAAGGACGACGACAGCGACGGCGACTTCAACGAGCATCGCAAGAACTACAACGTGAACTGGGTCTTCCCGCAGGATCAGCTGTTCCCGGGCGGACACTTCCAAAACTACATCACGACCAAGAGTCACGAATCCTGCGCCTGGATCCAGACCAACAAAGAGGATTCGATGGATTTCAGGTGCGTGCTGTCGGTCGCGGACAAGTCCACCTTGAAGATCATGCACTTCTCCTACACCGATGGAACGGCTGGAACCGTGAAAGCGCCCTTCCCCTACTCCAATCAGGAAGGCAGCGAGGTCGGATACGGCCTTCGCCTGCTGATTAACGACTGGTGGGTTCGTCGCGACGCAACCGGTGTCCAGGGCGTTTTCGGGTCGCTCCTGGAGTTCAACGCGCCGGACGGTCTGGCCGGTGACGGACTGATGCTGCCCGCGACGTTCAAGGGTTCGCCGAGCGCCTCGCAGTCCGGTGGAAAGACCCCCTGGAACTGGACGTGGGAACCCGCGGTCATGAATGCCTACAACTACTACGTCGAGTTCGATCCCGGCGTCATCTATGTGCATCCGGCGTACTATTTCGCCCGCCGCCACCGCCTGACGCTGTCCCCGGACACCACCGGATACTCCGGCGCCTACTGCTACAATCCCTACCTGTTCGTGGACCAGCGCGGCCAGTCGGCGGACTGTCTGTCGCTGAACTGATGTTTCATCCCGGGGGGCCCTGCGCATGAAACCGTCGTCCAGGCAGTATCGTTGCATCAACCTTCGCGCCGCGTCGGCACTGGTTCTGGCCGGGGTGTTCGCGGGCTGTTTCGCGTCCGGTTGCTCCACCTCCGACGAACCAGCGAAGCCGACCACCGTTCCCATTGGAAGGATCCAGGTATCGTCGCCAGGATGGGACGGGGTCGGGGACGACCAGATAGTCGCCACGATCGACGACATCAAGATTCCGGCCTGGCGTGTCCGCCGCGCGTTGAAGGGCGCTCCCGCCGGAACCACGGTGGAAGAGGCGCTGGACCTGGTGATCGACATGGAACTGATTGCCAGGAAGGCGGCTGGCGACGATGGTTTCGTTCCGGACAGGAAGGTTCTTGAACGCGCGCTGGCGTCCCGCTGGGTCGAAGCGAACCTGATCGAAGGTTTCTCGCCACGCGACGTGTCGCTGGCGATGCTCCAGGAAGCATTTTCGATGCCCCAGATCTGGGCAAAGTTCAACCACTACGATCTGTACGAGGTTCAGAGCTACCAGTGGATCTGCTGCACTGATCCGAAGAACTGCGACCCGGCCTTGTTCGAAGCGTGCATGCAGGAAGGCGAGGCGCCGATGCGGACGGTCTACGAGTCGCTGCTTCGCGACCGGCCGTTTCCTCCGGACCTGGGCATGCTGATCCCGGAGTACCAGAAGGTCGCGTATCGCCTGAGCTATCAGGAATTCAGCTTCGCGTTCGACAAGACCGCCGGATTCCAACGAGGCGCGCAGCACATCGATCAGATGCTGGTCGATCAGATAATGAAAGGCGAGCCGGGCAACTTCATGCCGCCGGCCAGGTCGAATTTTGGATGGCACGTCGTTTACATCGTTTCGCACCTGCCCGAGGTGCATGGAACGCTGGACGATGAATTCGTCCGCACCGAGATAGCCACCGTCTTCATCGAACGGTTCCGTCAGCAGCGCTTTCTTGAGCTTCTTGCGGGACTGGCGCCGATCGACAGCCTGCTGTTGTTGAAGAGTTACTACGAAAACCGTCCACGTCCACAGACGCCGCCGGTCTATGATGTGAAGGTGTTCCGGGACACTCTGCGCGAGGCGACCGCCGACGAGACATCCCGCAAGCAGAACGCGACCGGCAACATGTGAGTCAGTCCGAATCCGCCTGAATGTTCATCGCCGCCGCCGCATCGCGAATCCGGTCCGCGACCGATCCGGACTCGACCATGTCCAGCCTGTGCGCGCGCGTCAGCAAGGGAACCAGCGCGACCGAAATCCGGGTGGGACAGAACGGGTTGTTCACGATGGCGTTTTGAAACGACTCCCCGCTGATGAACCTGGACCCGAGCAGTTCGGCGAACATCTGGGCCCTCTGCGGCCGCTTGGACGCGACACGCATGGCAAGCGCCTCGGTGCACCGCGGATTGTCCAGCAGGATCCGGATGACGGAAGGTTCGGGGTCGTCGGTCAAAACCAGAAGCACATTCGGATCCAGCGAACGGGCGCGCGACTTCCGCACACCCAGGGGAACCTCGTCCATCGCCCATGGACCGAACTGCCCCCCGCCCCTCTGCCGGCTCAAGACGTCCATCCCCAGGAAGGCCAGCACCGGTTGCCGTTCCCGGATCGCCGGATAGTCCAGGACAAGGGCCGCGCGGCTTTCATCCCACGGGGGCCGCGCAAGAAGATCAAGCACGGTGTCCAGATAGATCGTCCTGAAGTCGGCGCGGTCGGTTCTGCACACAAGGAATCCCAGGAACGACAGCAGATCGCCGTCGGTAAGACAGTCAAGCAGTTCACGCAGCAGTCCGCGCCTGACCGACTCGTCCGCGTAGGACTGCAGTCTGCGCGCGACATCGGAAGGAATGAATACGGGAGAAGACGGACTCACTTCCCAAGATACCTGCCCAGCCACTCGTTGACGGTGCCGTACCAGAATCGCCTGTTTCTGGGCGTGCTGATGAAGTGGTCCTCGTCCGGGAACACCACCAGCCGGGCATCGATGTCGCGCCGCTTGAGTGCGGTGAACATGCCAAGAGCCTGTTCAAGCGGAACGCGGAAGTCGTTCGCGCCGTGGATCACCAGCATCGGAGTCTTGAAATCCACGACATAGGACAGCGGCGACCATTTCTGGACCTCGTCCGGGAAATCCCACGGCGTGCCGCGCATCTCCCACTCCGGGAACCAGAGTTCGTCCGTCGTGCCGTACATGATGCGCAGGTCGGCCGGCCCGGCGTGCGAAACCAGGCACTTGAACCGGTCGCCGGACTTGGCTTCCAGCCAGTTGGCCATGTATCCGCCGTAGGAACCGCCCATCGCGCACACGCGCTGACCATCGATGCTGGAATCGCGCGACAGGTAATCGACCATCGTCATGACGTCTTCGTACGGGCGTCCGCCCCAGTCGCCGGACACGTCGACCACGAAATCCTGTCCGTACCCGAAGCTGCCGGTGATGTTCGGCATCGCCACGGCGTATCCGGACGCGGTCAGTCCAAGCGGAGTCCAGCGCGGATGCAGCGAGTTTTCCCAGGCGCCCTGTGGGCCGCCGTGGACCATCACGACGAGCGGAACCTTCTTCTTGATGACCTTGCCGGAATCGTCAACCGGGCGAACCAGGAAGCCGTGAACGTTGCGCTTCCTGCCGCTGGAGGAAGTGGAACCTTCCCACCTGATCTCCTCGACCGTCGGCATCAGGATGTTCTTCAGCGCGTCGTCGTTCAGCGACGTCAACTTGACCGACTTTCCGTCCTTCAGGTTCATCGTGAACAGTTCGGGCGGAGTGGTCATCGTCTCGTTCGTGAAAAGAAGCTGCGAGCCGTCCCGCGAAAGGAAAAGGTGCCGGTACATTCCACGCTGGAACACGGCGGAAGCCCCGACGCGCTTATTCAGCGAAACCTGGTAAAGGACGCGATGCCCCTCGCGCGCGACGGTCGCGTAAAGGCCGCTGCTGTCGGCCATCCACACAAATTCCATCACCCAGTCGTCAACCGTTTCAGTCAGCGAGATGACTTCCTGCCTTTTCCGGTCGTAAACCTTCAGGCGGACACGGTCGGACTCGTAATTCTCGACATCCTGGGACAGGAACGCGATGAACCTGCCGTCGGGGGAGTACTTCGGGGAGTGGTCGGCGCCCTTGTTCGTGGTGATCTGGACGGTGTTGCCGTTGACCACTTCGAACAGGTCGGTGTTCGTGGAACGGTACTTCTTCTCGACCTTCTTCGCGGTGTAGCAGACTGCCTTGCCGTCGGCGGAGATCGCGTAGTCCTCGACGCCGCCCCACGGAATGGTCGGAATGTCGAAGTCGCCCGTCGCGACCGCCTTGATGCCGCCGCCGACCATGTCGTAGACGAACAGGTTGTTGCGGGTGCCGTCCCACCAGGTGTTCCACGGACGCATGTAAAGGTCGTCGTAGACCATGGCCGAGGTCTGCTGGGCCTTCTGGTTCAGGCGGCCGACCGTGCAGTCGAAATCGACACCGCAGTCCGGAAAGACCGGCGCAGAGAAGTACAGGTTGTTGCCGGACCAGCGCAGCGCTGACGCGAACAGGGGCAGTTCAACCACCAGCCTGCTCTCGCCACCGTCCAGCGGAAGCAGGAAGATGCCTGATTTGCCTTCACGCTCGCCATACCAGGCCACGGATTTGCCGTCCGGCGACAGGGCGAAATCGCCCTTCATGCGTCCGCCGAAGGTGATCTGACGCACGTTGCCCGATGGCGACAGCAGGTAGAAGTCCTTGACGAACTTGTCGTTGGCGCCAAGTCCCTGAATCCTTAAAAGGATGTCCCCGGTCGCCGTAAGCTCGGCCGAGTCGATGAACTTGAAGCTCATCACGTCGTCAATCGTCACCTGGTGCTTCTTTTCGGCGGCACCGGAATCAACAGTCATGGACATCACCACTGCAAAAGCCATCGCGCCAAGAGCCATCGCACCGTACCTCATCTTGCCTCCTCGTCCGATCGGACGCATCCGGAATATCTTGCCGATTCATCACATGTTGAACGTGTCGTTAAGTTTGTGGACCAGTTCCTGCAAGTCCTTCTTCAGGCCGGAAACGCCCTTGATGGACTCGGACACCATCATCCTCAACTCGGCCGCCGTCTCGGAGTCGCCCGGATCGCCAAGCTCGGCGATGCCGGCGCGAATCGCATCCAGCGCGGCCAGCGACGCGACCGCGGTTTCGTTGAGTCCGTCCAGCAGAGCGGCTACGCCGTCCGGCATCCCGGACCCGCCTGGCATCTGTTTTTCCTTCTCTTCCAGCAGCTTGCCGATCCGTTTCAGATAACCGCGGTTCGACAGCTTTAAATCCTGAATCTCGCGAAGAGCCGCCTCAAGTTCGGCGGCGGTCCCGGACGGCATGCGCCGAAGCGCTTCGACCTCGGACCTCAGGGATGACGCCTCCAGCCTGAACCTGTCCCGGTCGCCCCTCGCATCCTCGAGTTCGCGCAGATTGTCGGCGCTTTCAACATCCAGTTTGTCCAGGGTTACCGCCATCGAGCGGTTTTCTTCGCTGATCATGGCCATCGACGACCTGAGATCGACCAGTTCGGCCTCGACATCGTAAAGCCGCTCGGAAAGACGCTCATTTTCGCGGCGCTCGTTATCCAGCAGGACTTCGAGCTCCTCGACTTTCAGTGGATGGATGGGGAGTTCGCCGCCGGCAGCAGCCTGGGCCGCGGGCGCGGGACGGGGCAGACCGGCCGCGCGTTCCGTGGACTGCCGCAGTTCGACCGGAACCTGTCCTGGCTCGGATGACGGTGCCGCGGGCTTCCAGTCCGCCTTCCACGCTTTGGGAACCCGCCGTTCCACAAAGGGCGCGGGCTGTCCGGATGGACGGATGTCGTTCACCGCGGCCGTGGCCATGTCGACGGATGGCGTTCCCGGCGACGGCAGTGGAGCCGCGACCGGCCGCGGAGCCGGGACCGCGTCCGGAGCCGGAGCGGGTTTCGGAGCCGGAGCCGCCGTCGGAACAGGCGCGGGAGCGGGCGCGGGTTCGTCGTCGACCATCAACGTGACCGCGAAGTTGCCAAGATAGACCGGTTCACCCGGTTCAAGCACCACTTCGCTGACAGGCTGTTTCCTGAAATATGTCCCGTTCGCGCTGCCCTGATCGCGCAGCACGCACTGCCCGTCCTGGTAGCGGATCGACGCATGGATCCTGGAAACCGTCCGGTTCGTCGTGACCAGGTCGCAGCTTTTCACGCGACCGATGACGATCTCGGGCCGGTCCGGTCCAACGTACACATCCCTGAGTTCGCCGTCGTCGTCCGAGTACTGAATCCTGGCCAAGGCACACCTCCAAACTCAGGGAGTTCTTTCGCGGAATGCACGGAAGATCCCGACCAGGCGATCCTGGCCCGGCGATGACCTGTCGAACACGTTGCCGGTCAGGACATCCAGACCGTAGATACCCACAAAAGTCAGCGGGGTGACCATCGTCGCGCAATCCTCGATCGAACGTGACGGGTCCATCTTGAAGGTCACGTTGCCGTCCCTGGTCACGAGGTCGCAGATGACGGTCTTGACCACCTGGCCGCCGGAGTACTCGAACCGCGCCGAAGGCACCGAACTCTTGAAGTCCACCTTGAACGCGAAAAACCTGGCCTCGCCGATCTCCCCGGATCCGTCCCACTTGCCCCTTAAAGAGGCGGCGCAGCCGGACGAAATCAAAAGACAGCCAATCATGAGCGCCAGTACAGTCCGCATCCAAACCTCCACTGCCGGAACCTTCGCGGCATCCGGAACCTTCGTCGCACGCGGGAACGATATACTCCGGATTCCGCATGATCGTACTTTTGTTCCGCGAAAGGGGCAAGGTGGACAAGGTCGGCGGAAGTGATATCCTGTCGGCGCAATTACTCGGAGGCCTCAGATGGGTACCGGAATTTCGGATCTCGAACCAAAACTGCTTTTCTCGATCTTCGACAGCCTGGTGGCCACGCCACGCGGCTCAAAAAAGGAAGGACGCGCCCAGGAACTCGCTCTGAAGTGGGCCGCGGAACACGGTTTCAAGGCGGTCAAGGACAGCGCTGGAAACATCGCAATCAAGGTTCCGGCGACGCCCGGACTGGAAAAGGCCAAGGGCGTCATCATCCAGGGCCACCTGGACATCGTCTGGGAAAAGACCCCGGATAACCCGATCAACTTCGAAACCGATCCGATCCCGGCCTTTGTCGACGGCGATTTCATCAGGACACGCGGCACGACCCTGGGCGCGGACAACGGCATCGGCGTGGCGTGCGGCATGGCCGCGGCCATCGACCCGGATTGCGTTCACGGGCCTCTCGAACTGCTGCTTACGGTGGACGAAGAGACCGGCATGGGCGGCGCCTTCGGCATAGACCCCGGTCTTGTCGCCGGTCGCACGATGCTGAACCTCGATTCCGAGGAAGAAGGCACGCTGTACGTCGGTTGCGCGGGCGGTGGCGACAGCACCATCACCTTCAACGTGACGCGCGCCGCGGCGCCGGCAGGTTCCAAGGCTTTGAAGATCTCCGTTTCGGGCCTGCGCGGTGGACACTCCGGGCTGGAAATCCACTCCAACCGCGGGAATTCCCTGCGAATTCTGGCCAGAATGGCGACCGTGCTGGATCGCACCAATCCGCCCCCGTTCTGCACGATCAACGGCGGCACCAAGCGTAACGCGATTCCGCGCGATTCCGAGGCGTGCATCTTCGTGAAGGCGGCGCAGGTCGACGCGTTCAAGAAGGCGGTCAAGACGCTTCACGAACAGGTCAAGATCGAACTGGGCGATTCGGACCCGGGTGTCTGCCTGAAGGTCGAGGATGTCCAGTGCGACTGCAAGGCCGTGGTCGAGTCGACGCGGATCTGGAAGCTGCTGCTGGCCCTGCCCCACGGCCCGGTCATCATGAGCCAGGCGATTCAGGGACTGGTGGAAACGTCGTCGAACATGGCGCAGATCACCACCGTGGGCGACGTCGTCACCGTTCTGTGCAACAGCAGGTCGATGGTCGGCAGCTCGATGGAGGCGGTCAGGCAGTCGATCCAGGCGGCAGGCGAACTGGCCGGCGGTATCTGCGAACTGACCGACGCCTACCCGGGCTGGCGTCCGGACATGAAGTCACCGATTCTGCAGGTTGCAGGGGACCTGTGGACCGAGAGCACCGGCAAGGCCCCGAAGATCACCGCCATCCACGCCGGCCTCGAATGCGGAGTCCTGCTGGAAAAGTACCCGGGAATGGACATGGTCTCGTTCGGGCCCGACATCCGCGGCGCCCACTCCCCTGAAGAAAACCTTTCCATCCCCTCGACCCGTCGCATCTACACCTTCCTGAAGGCGCTGCTGAAGAAGCTGGCCGCCTGACAAAGCACCCGAATCAGTTTATCTGTCCGGTAACCAGAGCAAATTCGACGCGTTGCAATTATTGTTGTTGACATTTGATAGCCCTATTAAATATAACTACTAATCGTGGGACGAAGCACGACAGAGAATCGCATGAGCAAACAGACGACCGAGACGACAACCGAGCAAAGCATCCTGGCAGCGGCCGAGGAGATGTTCCTGGAAAAGGGTTACGCGCTGACTTCCACTGTCGGAATCGCCAGGAAAGCCGGGTGCAACCAGGCACTGGTGCACTATTACTTCCGGACCAAGGAGAAACTGTTCGAGGCAATCTTCATGGCCAAGGTGCTGCGGTTCATGGAGGGACTGAGCAAGCTGGACGCTCAGGGCCTGACGTTCGAGGAAGCGCTGACGCGCGTCATCGAATCGCACTTCGATATCCTTGCCTCCCAGCCGCGCATGGCATTCCTGATCCTTAACGAACTGACGACCAACCCGGCCAGGATCCAGTCCCTGCGTGAGATGCTTTTCAACACTCTGGATTTGCGGCCGATCACGCACCTTCAGACCATGCTGGACGAGGAAATCCGTCTGGGACGGGTTCGCCCGACCACGATGATCGACATCTCGATGACGATGGCGTCGCTGAACGTCATGACCTTCCTGGCCAAGCCCATTCTGGCCGGGGTGATGAACATGTCGGACGCCGATTACCAGGACATGATCGCGCACCGCAAAAAGGAAAATGTGGCCACCGTCTTGAGGAGTATACGGCCATGAAAAGACATGCAGGCTTCATGATCGCTTGTTGCGCCTTGATTGCGGCAGCCGGCTGCGCCCGGAAGGAGCCAGTCCCCTTCGCGTCGGGCGTGTTCGAGGCGACCGAGACCATCGTATCCGCGGAGGCGAACGGACGGCTGCTGACGCTCAACGTCGAGGAAGGCCAGACCGTGGCGGCGGACGCCGTGGTCGCCACCATCGACTGCCGTCAACTGGAACTTCAGCGCGAGCAGCTTGTCATACGAATCGATAACCTGCAGACCAGGTTTACCGATATCGGCACGCAGACGGCCGCCATCGACCAGCAGATTGCCGCCGCGATCCGTGAACGCGACCGCGTGCAGGAACTGCTTCAAGGCGGTAGCGCGACGGGCAAAAACCTCGACGACATCAACGCGCAGATCGCGGTCCTGAAAAGGCAGAGACTGGCCGCCAGGCAAAGCCTGAAGACCGGCAACCAGGTTATCGACGACGAAAAGGCCGCGATGCAGGTCCAGCTTGAGCAGCTTGAAGACCAGATAGCACGCTGCACATTGAAGAGCCCTGTCGGCGGAACCGTCATGGTCAAGTACTCGCAGACCGGCGAGATCGCGGTCATGGGCAAGGCGCTGTTCAAGGTCGCCGACATGGACAACCTGTTCCTGAGGGCTTACGTCACGGCGGATCAGCTTTCGCAGGTGAAGCTCGGCCAGCCGATGAAGGTGCGGGCAGACTTCGGGAAGGAAGGTGGGCGCGATTACGAAGGCCGCATCGCCTGGATCGCGACCAAATCCGAATTCACGCCCAAAACCATCCAGACGCGGGACGAACGCGCCAACCAGGTGTACGCGGTCAAGATCGCGGTGAAAAACGACGGCTTCCTGAAACTGGGGATGTACGGATACGTCCCCTCGGGGGCGCAAGATGGCGGGACTGCAGGCCCAACACCTGACTAAACGCTTCGGAAAGTTGGTCGCGCTTGACGATGTCGGGTTCGAAGCCGCACCGGGCGGGATCTTCGGCATCATCGGACCCGACGGCGCGGGCAAGACCACCCTCTTCCGCATCCTGACGACGCTGCTTCTGCCCGACGCCGGCACTGCCACGGTAGATGGACTGGACATCAGGAAGAACTACCGCGAGATACGCGGCCGCGTCGGATACATGCCCGGTCGGTTCAGCCTTTACCAGGACCTGACCGTCGAGGAGAACCTGTCGTTTTACGCCTCGGTCTTCGGCACGACCATTCGCGAGAACTACCACCTGATCAAAGACATCTACCAGCAGATCGAACCGTTCAAGGGGCGACGGGCAGGCGCTCTTTCCGGCGGGATGAAACAGAAGCTGGCCCTGTCGTGCGCGCTGGTTCACAAGCCGGCCGTACTCTTTCTGGACGAACCGACCACGGGCGTGGACGCCGTGTCGCGCGGGGAACTGTGGGACATGCTTCTGAAGCTGAGGCAGTCCGGCCTTTGCATCATCGTTTCAACGCCTTACATGGACGAAGCCGCCATATGCGATCGGGTCGCCCTTGCCATGAACGGGCGCTTCATGATCCAGGACACGCCCGCGGCCATCGTCGCCGCATACGACAGGCGGCTGCTGGCGGTCCGCGGCGACAGAATGTGGGAACTCCTGCGAGACCTGCGGAGCTTTGACGGCGTCCTGACCTGCCACGCGTTCGGGGACGCGCATCACCTGACGGTCTCGGACGACCTGGATCTTGCCGCACTGCGGGCCTACCTGGCGGGCCTCGGCCATGCCGATGTCCAGATCGCGCCCGCAACCCCAGGAATCGAAGACTGTTTCATGCTGATGTCCGAGACGACGGGGGTGCCGACATGAAAGTCATCACCGCCGATCACCTGACCAAGCGCTTTGGCGATTTCACGGCCGTCGACGACATCAGCTTCGAGGTCGAACAGGGCGAGATATTCGGATTCCTGGGCGCGAACGGCGCCGGAAAGACCACCGCCATGAGGATACTGTGCGGCCTGTCGAAACCGACTTCGGGACGCGGCACGGTCGCCGGGTTCGATGTGACCAGACAACCGGAAAGGGTCAAGGCATCCATCGGCTACATGAGCCAGAGATTCGCCCTGTACGATGATCTGAAGGTATCCGAAAGCATAAGGCTGTACGCCGGGATCTACGGCGTCCCGGGAAAGCGCATCGCGCAGCGGACCGACGAAATCCTTGCGAGCCTGGGATTTGAAGGCGAACGGGACACGCTGGTCAAGTCGCTCCCGCTTGGCTGGAAACAGAAACTGGCGTTTTCGGTCGCCATCGTCCACGACCCGCGGATCGTGTTCCTGGACGAGCCCACGGGCGGCGTCGACCCGGCGGCGCGACGGCAGTTCTGGGAACTGATCTATCAGGCGGCGAACAGCGGCATCACGGTGTTCGTGACCACGCACTACATGGACGAAGCCGAGTACTGCGACCGCGTCACCATCCTGGTCGACGGAAAGATCGAGGCGCTTGACACTCCGGCCGCTCTGAAGGCGCGGTACGGCGCGCCAACCATGAACGACGTATTTTTTCAACTGGCGCGCGGGGCCAGGCGGGGGGCTGACTGATATGCGGCAGTTCTTCGCGTTCGTCGTCAAGGAATTCCGCCACATCTTCAGGGATCGCACGACCACGGCAATCCTGCTGGGCCTGCCGGTCGTGATGCTGACCCTGTTCGGGTTCGCCATCACCACCGAAGTCCGGAACACCCGCTTCGCCGTGTACGACCCGTCGAATGACGATACCACCCGCGCCATCGTCGAACGCCTTGCCGCCAACGAGTACTTCATCCGCGGACCGGTGCTGACCGATCCGTCACAGATACAGGGTGTGTTTCAGCGTGGCGAAGCTGGACTTGTCGTCGTGTTCTCGCGGGACTTCCAGCAGAAGATGGCCACCGACGGCACCGCCCAGATCCAGCTTGTCGCGGACGGCAGCGACCCCAATACCTCCAGGACCCTGGTCGTGTACGCGACCGGCGTGATTTCGGCCTTCGCGCTGGAGCGGATGCAGGCGAGCGGCGTCCCGTTCATGATCAGCTCCGAAGTCAGACTCCTGTACAACCCCTCGATGAAAGGCGCGTACAACTTCGTCCCGGGAACGATGGGCATGATTCTTCTGCTGATCTGCGCCATGATGACTTCAATATCGATCGCCCGCGAAAAGGAAACCGGGACCATGGAGGTTCTTCTGGTTTCGCCAGTGCGGCCGCTGCAGGTGATCCTTGCCAAGACCGTGCCCTACTTCGTGATTTCCGTGATCGACCTGGCCACGATCCTGCTGATGTCGGTTTACATACTGGATGTGCCGATCGTCGGCAGCGTGCCGCTTCTGGTCGGCATCGCGTTGATTTACATCTTCATGGCGCTGGCCATGGGCATTCTGATTTCGTCGGTCGCGAACAGCCAGAGCACCGCCCTGCTGATGTCCGGAATGGTTCTGATGCTGCCGGTCATCATGCTTTCCGGGATGATCTTCCCGATTGAAACGATGCCGCGCGCTCTTCAGTGGCTGGCCCAGATTGTTCCCGCCAGATGGTTCATCTCGGCGGTGCGCAAGGTGATGATCCGCGGCCTGGGATTCGATGCCGTCAAGAACGAAATCGCCGTTCTTTCGGCAATGGCGTTGTTCATGATCGCGGCCAGCCTGAGGCGGCACCGCACGAGGCTTGAATGATGACCCTGAAGTACCTGCTGGAAAAGGAATTCAAGCAGTTCGCGAGGAACAAATTCCTGCCGCGCATGGTCATCGGCTTCCCGTTCATGAGTCTGCTGATATTCCCGCTGGTCGCGAACTTCGACGTGAAAAACCTGAATCTGGCGGTCGTCGACCACGACCACAGCCCATATTCGCGCCGCCTGACGCACAAGACCACGGCATCGGGGTACTTCAGAATCACCGACGCTTCCGGAACATACGAACAGGCGCTGACGGCGATAGAACTCGACCGCGCCGACATCATCCTTGAGATCCCGGCCGGGTTCGAACGTGACCTGGTGCGGGACCAGACCGCCACGGTGATGGTGGCGGCCAACACGGTCAACGGCACCCGGGGCGGGCTCGGCAGCGCCTACCTGTCCGGGATAGTCAACGACTTCGCTGGTGAAATCCGAGGTGAATGGCTTGCGTCGGCCCCCCGCCTGGTGACGCCGACATTTGAAATCGTCCCCCAGTACCGGTTCAATCCGAACCTCGATTACCGCGTGTTCATGATCCCGGCCATCATGGTGATGATGCTGACAATGGTGTGCGGCTTCCTGCCCGCCCTGAACATCGTCCAGGAAAAAGAACGCGGCACCATGGAGCAGATGAACGTCACTCCGGTGCGGCGCTTCACCTTTATCCTGGCCAAGCTGATCCCGTACTGGGTCATCGGCTTCGTGACCCTGACCATCTGCTTTGGCGTCGCATGGATGTTCTACGGCATGACGCCCGCCGGAAGCCTTGGCACCATCTACCTGTTCGCGTCGGCCTTCATCCTGGCGATTTCCGGGCTTGGCCTGGTGATCTCAAACTACGCCCGCACCATCCAGCAAGGCATGTTCATGATGTTCTTCTTCGTCGTGACCATGATTCTGATGGGTGGCCTTTACACCCCGGTGGCATCCATGCCCGGCTGGGCCCAGACCATCAGCGATTTTCTGCCCTTGAAATACTTCATCATCGTCATGCGCGCCGTGTACCTCAAAGGCAGCGACACCGCGGCACTTTTGAAGCCGCTCGCGGCACTGTCGTGCTTCGCGGTCGCGTTCTACGCCTGGGCCATTGTCAGTTACAGGAAAAGGACTTGATTACAGACTCGACGATGCGTGACCGGACAGCGTCTAAAGCAGCCTGAACTGGCGGACGGTGTCGGCGACGACAGCCTGAATGCCGATGTCGGCAAGCGCCGCCAGGGCCGCCCCTGCTCCATCGCCCGACAGGACGACCGTGGTCGGTCTGACGCGGGAGGTCAGTTTCAGCAACGCGGGCAGCGAAGCCAGCCCGGGAAGGACGATGGTCTGATCGAACCGGTCCGGCGAATCAACGGAACCCGCGGGATCCCCGGCACGCCTGACGCGAATCCTCCAGGGATTCGGTATCGACTGATCCAGGACGCCGGGGCTGGCGTGGGCCGGCATGACGACGGTGCCACCGGTTGATCGTCCGCCACGAAAGCCGACGCAGGCGCCGGCGTCGTATCCACGAAGCCGCCAGACACGGTTGAAACGAGCGACGCCCTTGTGTTCACGGACGACGATGCCGGCGACGGACAGCGCCGAGCAGACGACCCGGGCCACCCCAAAAGGATTGCACGCGATCACCGGAACCATGCCGGCCTTGATCGCCGTCCGGACCGACCCGACAAGATCCTCCAGCGCGGCCGCCTCGGAAGGCGACTCCTCGATGGTCACGGAAACAGCCAGGGTCGAAGCGCGTGGCAGCTTCACCGAATCATCGAAACAGCCGGGACAGAAAAGGGTCTGGCCGTCCTGATCCTGTAGAAGAGCCGCGGCCCCGCCAGGCAACGGGCCAGATGGATATAAAGTGATTGAAAGCGAACCCAGGTTCATCGTCCGGCCATAAGGCAGGACGAGCGGGCGAAACTCCCTGCGAACCACCGAAAGAAGCGCCGCGGTGACGTCGGTGCAGACCGGCTTGTCGTATTTCCAGGCGCCCGGAACCTCGGCCGAGGAAACCACGGAAAGGCCCGTACCCTTCCCTGTCGCGGAAAAGATCCCGCCATTGAAGTACCTGAATGTTCGGTCGAAAAGGATCTCCATCAGGTATCCCGCTTCATCGGCAGAGTCAGTTCAAACACCGTGCCGTTTTCCTCGCTGCTTGACGCGGTCACGGTGCCGCCAAAGTCCTCGCAGTACTGTACCGCCGAAGCCAGGCCCAGCCCGGTTCCTCGCGCCTTTGTCGTATAGAACACGTCGAAGATCTTCTTGAGGCTGTCGGGTGGAATGACCGGGCCATCGTTGAAGAACGTGATATGAAGCTGTCCCGTGGCCCCGGTCCCGACAGTAAAGGACTTGACGGATATGATCCCCGATCCGGCTACCGCCTCGACCGCGTTTTTGACTATGTTGATGGCGACCCTGGACAGACGCTTCGGATCGCCGCTGACCACAACGCCGGGCTGAAGTTCCATCCTGAAGTCGATCCCCGATGCCATCGGCAGCGCCCGCGACACCTGAACCGCCTGCGACAGGACATGCTCGACCTCGAATGACACAGCCTCAAGCCTGCGCGGTCTGGCGTACTCAAGCAGTTCAGAGATCCACTCGTTCAGGTGATCGGTCTCACGCACCACGATCCCGAGCGCGGCCCTGTCCTCCTCGCCGACCTCGCGAGACATCGCGACCATCTGCGCCGAGGCCGATATCGCGGCCAGGGGGTTGCGTATCTCGTGCGCGACCACGGCCGACATCTTGCCGATGGTTGCCAGGCGCTCGTCCGCCTTTCGCTGAATCTCCATGCGCCTGATCTCGGTCACGTCCTGAATCCGGATCAGCCTGCCCACCATCTCCCAGCGCCCCGACAACAAAGGCTTGACGGCAAGCAGTCCATACCTGTCGGTTCCGGTCGGCCCCGCCAGCCTGATATCGACGTCACCTTCAACCTCGGCGATCGGCACCTGCATCTGCGGCATCACGTCCGACAGCGGCAGACCCTTTACCGCCTTAAGGGAAACACCCAGAAGATCCTCGGCGGCTCGGTTCAGGTGGATGATCCGGTCGTCCAGACCGATAGTCACCAGGCCGGTGTCGAGCGAGGACACGATGGTCTCGTGCAGGATCTTCAGGTCCTCGAGGTTCGTGCGGTAACGTTCCTTCTGGATGTCGGACCGCTGGGCCTGCGACATCAGGAAGTTGGCCAGGACCGCGACCACGACGAAGGCGATAAGGTTGATCACATATGTATAGACCACGTCGTCGGGCGTGCTCGGCATTATGGCCGGCGCGATCATGTCCGGCGCCTGCACCAGCCCGCTCTCCCACAGGCAGATTACCAGAAGGAACAGTGCGGAAAGCAGGACGCTGAGCCTTGAGCCCATCCCGGGAAGGACCAGGCCGGCGATGATGATCATCAGCGGGAAGAAAAACGTGAAACCGGACGAACTTCCACCGGTCTCGACCACCATGACCCCGGCGAACAGGCTGTCCTGGATGATCTGCATGATCGCGATGGCCCTGAGTGCCAGCCGGTTCTGCACCGCCAGCAACACGGGGAAGTAAAGGGATGCGGGAACGATGCAGATCAGGGTGAACCACAGCAGCGACGAACGAATCGAGTCCAGCATGGTCCCGACCGAGTCGCGCGAGAACAGCAGCGTCGAGACGGCAAGGGCGACAAGCATCGCGAGCCGGACCCATGAAAGCCAGACGAGCCTGAGTCGCATCGAGTTCGATGTTATCCGGCCGACTTCACCGGCGTTCATGAACGATTGGCGGGATCCCAGGAAAATGCCCTGGACGAAACGGCCGAGCACGCCATGATGCATACGCGCCCTGGTTTTGCGCAGTCCGGGGAACATGTCTCAGCCCTTCGCGGCAATTGGCTGCCGCAGAATGCTAGCCTCCACCGGAAAGCGCACCTGCCATGCCGAAGATCGGCAGGTACATCGATATCAGAATGACGCCGACGGAACCGCCGAGGACGATCATCAGGATCGGTTCGATCAGGGCGGTCAGCGATTCGACCGCCACGTCGACCTCGTCGTCGTAGAAGTCGGCGATCTTCGTAAGCATGACGTCCAGGGCGCCGGTCTGCTCACCGACGCCGACCATCTGGACGACCATCTTGGGAAAGATCTTCGTTTCATCCAGAGGCCCCGCGATGTTCAAACCTTCGGCGACCTTGGACCGCGTGTACATGACGGCCTCTTCGATGATTATGTTGCCTGCCGATCTGGCGACGACCTCGAGACCTTCCATGATGGGAACGCCGGAAGAAACCAGGGTGCCGAGGGTCCGGGTGAATCTGGAGACGGCCGATTTCCGAAGCAACGTGCCGAAGATCGGAATATTCAACGCGATCCTGTCGACCACGTGATGACCGAAGTTGCTGCGCTTGAAAAGCGTGTAGGCGATTGCAATAGCGACACCGACCGCGATGACCAGCGGCAGGTACTTGATGAAGGTCTGTGACGCGGTGATGACGATCTGTGTCAGCTTCGGCAATTGCGCATTTCCAAGGCTGCTGTACATCGTGCCGAACTGCGGGATGATCTTCCACAGCATCAGGCCGATGATGCCGACCGCCGCGATCAGGACGAATGACGGATACTTCATCGCGCCCCTGACCTTCTGGGCGATCTTGTCCGATTTTTCGATGTATGCGGCCAGTCGGTTCAGGATGGTATCCAGAATACCGCCGACCTCGCCGGCCTGAACCAGCGACACGAACAGGGTGTCAAACACCTTCGGGTATTTCTTCAGGCCATCGGCCAGGGTTCCGCCGGTCTCGACGTGACCCTTTACCCCCTGGATAATCCTTTTGAATTCGGCATCCGGCTCCTGCTGACCGAGGATGTCGAGACACTGCACCAGCGGCAGGCCTGCGTCGACCATCGTTGCAAGCTGACGGGTGAAGACGACCAGCGTCTTGCTTTTCACCCCGCCAAGGCGCGGAAGACGGATCTCGATGCTGGTCAGGTCGCGCTTGACCGACGTGGGCTCGATCTGCATTCCGACAAGCTTCTTGCGGGCTTCGTCGGCACTGGCCGCCTCGAGCACGCCCTTCTTCCTGATTCCTTCGGCGGACAGCCCTTCCCAGTTGAACTTGCCCATTCAACCCTCCAGCCGGATTCAAGCCGACAGCAAACTGTTCATCTCTTCAAGGTCGCCGGCCCGCGCCACCGCGTCGTCCCGGGTGATGACCCCTTCCTCATACAGTTTCAACAGCGACTGGTTCATCGTCTGCTGACCGAACTTCGTCTGGCCCATCTGCATCTGCGAGTATATCTGATGCGCCTTGCCTTCCCGAATAAGATTGCGTATGGCGGCGTTTGGAATCATCAACTCGACCGCAACAACGCGCCCCCCGTCCACGCGCCGCAGAAGCTGCTGGGACAGGATGCCCTCGATCACGAAAGACAACTGGGTCCTGACGCGATCCTGCTGATCCGCGGGGAAGAAATCCATCACGCGATGGATCGTCTGCACGGCGCCGTTCGTGTGCAGCGTCGACATCACCAGGTGACCCGTTTCGGACAGGGCAAGGGCGGTCTCCATCGTCTCGCGGTCGCGGATTTCACCGACAAGGACGACGTCCGGATCCTGACGCATGATGTATTTCAACGCGCCGGAAAAATCGGCCGTGTCCGTGCCAATCTCGCGCTGGTTGACGATGCAGCTCTTGTGCTTGTGCAGATACTCGATCGGGTCCTCGATCGTGATGATGTGGCTGCGGCGTCTGGTGTTGATGGCGTCAACCATGGACGCCAGCGTGGTCGACTTTCCCGAACCGGTAGGCCCGGTCACAAGAATCAGGCCACGCGGCCGGTCGATAATCGAACCCAGGGCCGGAGGCAGTCCGAGCATGTCCAGCGAAAGGATCTTGGACGGAATCTGGCGAATCGCACCAGCGACGCTGCCACGCTGGCGGAAGAAGTTTGCCCTGAACCTGGTCTGGTTGCGCCACTGGAACGAAAGGTCTATCTCGTTGTACTGCTCAAACCTGGCGATCTGCTTTTCGTTCAAGACGCTGTAGGTCAGACGCTGGGTGTCGGCTGGAGTAAGGGGCGGAACCTTGATCGGATAAAGGGAACCGTCAATCCTGATCTGGGGTGGCGACCCGACCGTCAGATGAAGGTCCGACGCGTTCTTGTCGACCATCACCTGCAGCAGTCTGTTGATGTCAAGCGCGGGAGCGCCCTGCACCGGCGCGCTGTTCGCGGGAGCGGCCGGAGCGGCCGGAGCCGCCTGTCTCGTGTCGTCCGTCATAGAGTGTCCGCGACCGTCACGCGAAGAACTTCCTCGACCGTGGCGTTTCCGGCGGCCACCTTGGCAAGGCCCGCCTGCCTGAGAGTCATCATCCCGGCCTTGATGGCCTCGCGCTTGAGTTCGATCGACGAGTAACCCTGAAGAACGAATTCCTTGATTTCGTCGGTCATCGCCATGACTTCGTAAAGACCGGCGCGGCCACGGTATCCGGTTCCGTTGCAGTTCTTGCAGCCGCGACCCTTCATCGGCTGGACCGTCTCCGCCTGCTCGGGCGTGAACCCGATGTCGATCAGCACTTTCTTGTCGATCTGGATCGGTTCCTTGCACTCGGTGCAGATACGACGGACCAGTCGCTGGGCGCCGATGCACACCAGGGTTGCAGTCAGCAGGAACGGCTCGATACCCATGTTCAGCAGTCGGTTGATGGTTGAAGGCGCATCGTTCGTGTGGAGCGTCGAGAGGACCAGGTGGCCCGTAAGCGCCGCCTTGACCGCGGTCTCGGCCGTTTCGAAGTCTCGAATCTCTCCGACCATGATGATGTCAGGGTCCTGACGCATGAAGGAACGCAGCGCCGCGGCGAACGTCAGGCCGATTTCCTCGCGGACGTGGACCTGGTTGATGCCGCTGATGTTCATTTCGACCGGGTCCTCGGCACTTGAGATGTTCGTGTCGGGAACGTTCAGTTCGGACATCGCGGAATAGAGTGTCGTCGACTTTCCGGAACCGGTCGGGCCGGTGACCAGAACCATGCCCCACGGCTGGTTGATCGCTTCACGGAACAGCCGCAGCGGCTCCTTCTCGAATCCGATGGCGTCCAGCGACAACTTCAACGCGCCCTTGTCCAGGATTCGAAGAACGATCTTCTCGCCGAACAGGCACGGAAGAACCGACACGCGGAAGTCGACCTCTTTCTTGTGGCCCATCACCATCCTGATACGACCGTCCTGTGGCAGACGGCGCTCGGCGATGTCCAGTTCGGCCATGATCTTGACGCGGGACGTGATTGCGTTCCTGAACCGTATCGGCGGGCGCATGATCTCGTACAGCACGCCGTCCATGCGGTAGCGGACGCGAAAATCCTTTTCATACGACTCGATGTGGATATCGGATGCCTGACGCTTGACGGCGTCCACAAGGATCATGTTAACGAGGCGGACGACCGGCGCCTCTTCGGTCTGCTTGGTCAGATCGTTGATGTCGACCTTGGCCTCGTCCTCGGCCATGGACAGGTCGTCTTCGTCCTCGGCCTCCATCTCCTTGATGATGCCATCAAGGTCGGTTCCGACTTTTTCCTCGCCGTAGTACTTGTCGATGGCTGCCTTGATGGCCGTCTCGGACGCGACGACGGACTCGACGTTCAGTCCCGTCAGGAACTTCAGGTCGTCCATCGCGTAGATGTTGCCCGGGTCGGTCATCGCCACGATGATGGTCGAGCCCTGCCGCGCGATCGGCATCAGGTTGTGTCGTTCGGCCACTTCACGCGGAACCAGGCCGGTCACGTTGTCGGCGATCTCGACCTCGTCGAGGTTGATCGACGGCACACCGTACTGGCGGGACAGGAAGTTAATCAGCTGGCTTTCTTCAAGGTAACCGAGGCGGGCCAGGGTATAACCGAGATTCTCGCCGTCCGCCTGAACCTGCTTGGCCTGATGCAGCTGGTCGACGTTGACCAGCTTCTCGCGAAGAAGGATCTCGCCCATGGCGGAACCGCTGTCCACCTTGACCGGCATGTATTCGCGGGTCGGTTTCTCGTTGGGAATCGGTGGAATGTTCGGTGGGTTCGTACTGTCGTTCGCCATCTGAAATCCTCGTGCAACACCTGAAAATCGGGAAGGTACGGTACCAGCGCGGCTATTTTATCCCGCGAAGGGGCACAAGGCAACAAACGTGGCTGAACGGATGGGGGTGACGGAAGCGGCTAGTCCTTGGGTTCGTCCTTCATCGTCGCGAAGTCCATGCGCGAAATCTGCTCGTAAGTCGCGAATCTGGTCGCGACCTCCTTGCGGGCCGCCTTCATGAGCTGCTCGAAACGGTCGGGATTGGCGCGCTGGACCATGCGGAACCTGGTCTCGTTGGAAACGAAATCCATGATGTCGCCAGCCGGTGCGCCCGAATCGAGCTGCAGCGGGCTGAGTCCTTCCGCAAGCCGCCTGGGATCCCAGCGGAACAGCGGCCATATGCCGGTCGAGACCGCGGTGGCCTGGTGTTCCGGTCCGTTGATCAGGTCATAGCCGTGCGCGATGCAGTGCGAGTAAGCGATGATCAGCGAGGTTCCCGGGTACGACTCGGCTTCCTTGAACGCCTTGACCACCTGGGCATCCTTCGCGCCCATCGAGACCTTGGCCACGTAAACGTTGCCGTAGGTCATCGCGATCATGGCCAGGTCCTTCTTCGCCGTCGACTTTCCGGCCATCGCGAACTTCGCGGACGCGCCCAGCGGGGTCGACTTGGACGCCTGTCCACCGGTGTTGCTGTACACCTCGGTGTCCAGAACAAGGATGTTGACGTTACGGCCCTGCGCCATGACGTGATCCAGTCCGCCGTAGCCGATGTCGTAGGCCCATCCGTCGCCGCCCAGGATCCAGACGCTCTTGTGAACCAGGTAGTCCGCCAGGTTCACCAGGCGGCCCGCCTCGGAGGTCTTGATCCCGGCCAGTCTGGCACGCAGATCCTCGACACGAGCGCGCTGTTCGGCGATCTGGGCGTCGTCGGTCTTGTCCGCGCCTTCGATCAGGGCGGCGACCAGTTCGTCACCAATCTGTCCGGACAGCGTCTGAAGCAGTTCGACCGCCTGTTCGCGGTGCTTGTCGACAGCCAGACGGAAACCGAGACCGAACTCGGCGTTGTCCTCGAAAAGGGAGTTGTTCCACGTCGGACCACGGCCATCACAGTTTTTGGTGTATGGCGTCGTGGGCAGGTTGCCGCCGTAGATCGAGCTGCAGCCCGTCGCGTTGGCGACCAGCGCGCGATCTCCGAAAAGCTGCGAGAGCAGTTTCACATACGGGGTCTCGCCGCAACCGGCGCAGGCGCCGGAGAACTCAAACAGAGGCTCCATAAGCTGGGAACCCTTGACGGTTCCGGACTTCAGCAGGGCGCGGTCGACGTTCGGGATTCCCAGGAAGAACTCGAAGTTCGCGGCCTCGGCCTCACGCAGCGGAAGCTGCGGCTGCATCATCAACGCCTTCTGTCCCTCGACCGCCTTGTTGCGGCCGGGGCAGACCTTCGCGCACAGACCGCAGCCGGTGCAATCCTCGGGCGCGATCTGGATGGTCCACTTCTTTCCCTTGAAATCCGGAGCCTTGTAGTCCACGGACTTGAAGGTTGCCGGGGCGGCCTTGAGCAAATCGCCCTCGTACACCTTCGCGCGGATCGCGGCGTGCGGGCAGATGATGCTGCACTTGGCACACTGGATGCACAGCGAGGGATCCCACACGGGGATGTCCAGGGCGATGTTGCGCTTTTCCCACTTCGTCGTGCCGGTCGGCCAGGTGCCGTCGACCGGGAACGCGGAGACCGGCAGGTCCTCGCCATTGTTCGACATCATCGCGGCGGTGACGTCCTTGACGAACTGCGGCGCCTTCGGGGAGACGGCCGGCGGACGAAGGATACAGCTTGTCGCGATCTCGGGAACGTTCACCTGGTGCAGATTCGCGACCGAGTTGTCGACAGCGGCGAAGTTCTTCTCGACGACTGCCTGACCCTTCTTGCCGTAAGTCTTCTCAATGGCCTTCTTGATCGCCTTGATCGCCTCATCCCTGGGCAGGACTCCGGAGATCGCGAAGAAGCAGGTCTGCATGATGGTGTTGATGCGGACGCCCATGTCGTTCTCGCGGGCGACCTTGTACGCATCGATCACATAGAACTTGAGCTGCTTGGCGATGATGTCCTTCTGGACCTCGCAGGGCAGGTGCTGCCAGACTTCCGAAGCGCTGTACGGCGCGTTCAAAAGGAATACCGCACCCTTCGCCGCGTACCGCAGCATGTCGTATTTCTCAAGGAAGCTGTACTGGTGGCAGGCGACGAAGTTCGCCTTGCGGATAAGGTACGCCGAACGAATCTGACGCGGCCCGAAACGCAGGTGCGAAGTGGTGATGGCGCCGGCCTTCTTGGAGTCGTAGACGAAATAGCCCTGGCCGTAGTTGTCGGTGTCGTGCGCGATGATCTTGATCGAGTTCTTGTTCGCGCCTACGGTGCCGTCCGAACCCAGACCGAAGAAGACCGAGCGGCTGACGTCGTCCGGTTCGATGTCGAAGTCCTTGTCGTAGTCCAGCGAGAGCTGGGTGACGTCGTCATTGATGCCGACGGTGAAACGCGGACGCGGCGACTTGCACCCCAGTTCCTGGTAGATCGCCCTGACCATCGAGGGCGTGAATTCCTTGGAGGACAGGCCGTAACGGCCACCGATGACCGTCGGCTCGCACGCCAGCGGGCTCTTTCCAGCGGCCCTGACCATGTGAAGCGCGGCGATTACGTCCAGGAACAGCGGCTCGCCATTGGCGCCGGGTTCCTTGGTCCTGTCCATGACGGCGATCGCCCGGACCGTCTTCGGCAGCGCCGCGACAAACGCGTCGACCGGGAACGGACGGAACAGCCGCACCTTGACGACACCGACCTTTTCGCCGCGGGCAAGGGCCCATTCGACGTACTCGTGAGTCACGTCACAACCCGAACCCATCAGGACGATGACCCTGTCCGCGTCAGGAGCGCCGAAGTACTCGACCAGGCTGTACTTGCGACCGGTCAGCGCCGCGAACTTGTCCATCTGCTCCTGGACGATGGCCGGGCATGCATCGTAGAACTTGTTGGCAGCCTCGCGCGCCTGGAAGAACGTGTCGGGATTCTGGGCGGTGCCGCGCATGATCGGATTATCCGGGGTCATCCTGCGAGCCCTGTGCGTCGCGACCATCTCGTCGTCGACCATCGCGTGCAGGTCTTCATTGGTCAGCTCAAAGATCTTGGCGACTTCGTGCGAGGTTCTGAAACCGTCGAAGAAGTGCATGAACGGCACGCGGGCCTTCAAGGTCGACGCGTGGGAGATCAGCGCGAAGTCGTGAGCCTCCTGGACCGACGACGACGAAAGCATGGCGAAACCGGTTCCACGGCAGCTCATAACGTCCGAGTGATCGCCGAAGATCGACAGGGCGTGTGTCGCCAGCGTACGGGCCGTCACGTGCATCGCGAACGAGGTCAACTCACCGGCGATCTTGAACATGTTCGGGATCATCAGCAGCAGACCCTGCGAGGCCGTGAACGTCGTGGTAAGGGCGCCTGCCTGCAGAGCGCCGTGAACCGCGCCGGCCGCGCCGCCTTCGGACTGCATCTCGGTAACCTGAGGTACCGTGCCCCATATGTTCTTCCGGCCCTGGGCTGACCACTCGTCTGCCCATTCGCCCATGTTGGACGAGGGCGTGATCGGGTAGATCGCGATGACCTCGCTCAGCCTGTGCGCCACAGACGCGGTTGCTTCATTTCCGTCAACAGTGATCATTTTTGTATTGGACATTCCGCTTCTCCAGGAAATTGAAAAACAACTGATAGCCCTTGAAATCCAAGCGGTTTCAACGCGGAAAACACCGATTCGCGACGAACCGTTTCGCGCGGCCAAGTCTAGGTGGCACAACGGTTATTGTCAAGACAAACGGGCCTGCAAACGATTATGATTGACGCCTGACGCCCGGCTGTAACGGGCGTCTCACTCAGGCGGCGGACTCGAAATGCCGGACAAGGTCCAGCGGCGCGACGCGATTGGCGGCACCCCTTCCCAGGAGGACATAGTCCAGATCGGAGCGGGGTGTTCCATGTCCTGTACCTTCTGTCCGCATGGCGGCGGCAGGTCGGGACGTTCGCCTGCCGAGATACTCGACCCTTCGTACCCGCTGCCCGTCGCCAGCAGGGTCACGCTGATGGCCGGGGACCTGATTCGAGCCGATCTGGCGCCGGTCGTTGAACGCCTTCGCTCCTCAGGCAGTCAGGACGTCTTCATCTACGCGACACCGGGCGCCTGGGATCTGGATTCTCTGGACGCGCTGAAGCGTGCCGGCCTGACCGGGCTGCACCTGATGCTTCCATCGGCGGGCCGGGACGATCTGAAGGCCCTGGCCGGACCAAGGGCGTCGCTCGCCCTGATGGCCCGACTGGTTCAACACGCGGCGGGACTCGGCCTGCGTGTCGCAGCCGATATCCCGGTCGTCCAGTCGACCGCGGCCAGTGTTCATGACACGGTTGACCGTTTCCTGCGCCTGCCCGTCGCGCACGACCGGGTAATCCTGCGTTTCCTGGCGGAATTCGACAGCGTGAAGGGGCCGGTCGCGTGGGATCATTCCCTGGCGGCGAAGTCCGTGTCGGACGCCGCGGCCTCATGCAGGGCAGCCCGCGTGGATCTTGTCCTGGCCCACCCGGAGGCGCCGCCCGCATGCCGCATGAACCTGACGGATGCGTCGATAGACATGTATCCAGGCCTGCGCATGACGGACGCCCGATGTGGAGCCCCGCATCCGTACCAGGCCTGCACGGTTTGTTTCGCCTCGTCGATCTGCCCGGCGGGCAGGCTTTCGCCGGACGTGGAACCAACGCCCCTGCCCGCCCCCGGCGCCCCGGCAAACTACACGACTCATGCCGTTAAGCCGGCTCGTCCCACGTCCATCGTCATCTGGCAGCGTCAGGCCGTTCTGGAAGGACTTTCGCGGGAGCTGGCAGCAAAACACCTTGCGTGCCGCTATCCCTGGGAACAGATGGAGGCGCACGACATCAGGGGCACGGTCACTCCCTGCGCGGGCGGATGGCCCCTGAACGCAACCATCAACGACTGCTGGTCCTGGCATGACTCGACGCTGCTAGGCGCCTGGAACTCGCCCGCCATGCAGAGGGTCCGCACTTCAATCGCCGCGAATGATCCGCTGGCGACATGCAAGCCGGAGTGTCCGGCATTCCACGGCGGCCCTCAATCCGCGCTGCCGTCGTTCCTGGCGCCGTCCACGCAGGTCATGTTCGACAACATCGTCGCGAACACTCGCGAGATGCTCGACGGCGCGACCATCCTGAACAGCCGTCCCCAGTCCATCAGCTTCTCGCCGACGATGCGCTGCACGAACCGATGCCGGATGTGCGACATCCACGAGGTGATGGAGGCCATGGGACGGCCCGCCATCGTCCGCGAGATGCCCGACGCGCTGTTCGATGAATTGATCGACCTGTTGCCCACTACCAGGATGCTGGCGCTGACCGGCGGGGAACCGCTGGTCTCAAAACGCATGCGGCAGGTGCTGGCGCGGTTCCGGGCCGACGATTTTCCCGACGGGGCCGTCACGATCACGACCAATGGCCAGCTTCTGAACCAGCACATCCTCAACGATCTGTCGGCTACCAGGATAAAACTCTTCTACGTCTCGCTGAACGCCGCCGACGACGGGATGTACGAGTACGTTTCCGGCGTCCGCGGCGGCTTCTCCAGGGTCAGGCGCAACCTGGAAACCCTGATGTCCACAACCCCGCGCATGGCCGGCAGGCCGGGTGTGGTCCTCAGTTTCGTCGTGATGCGATCCAATTTCAGACAGCTTCCGGCGTTTCTGGATCTGGCCCGGGGACTCGGCACCGGTGTCCGCCTGCTGCCGGTCGAACGTGACAGGCTTGGTGAATCGATCTTCACGGACGAGGCGACCCTTGCCGAGGTGCGCGCCATGCTCGCGCGGTCGGTCATTCCCGCGATCACCGGTTTTCCGTGGGGCTACCGGGCCGAGGTCGCCAGGCTCGAATCGATCCTTTCGGCCAGGATGTCGGCCAGGGACTTCAGACCACTGTGACCGGGCGTCATTCTTTTGGATATTCCAAAACCCACCTGTAAGGTAAACTAATGCCGTTTTGAATCCGGAGGCTCAGATGCCTGCTCAACTGGTGCTTGCCTCAGCATCGCCGAGGCGCCTTGAACTGCTTGAAAAGGTTGGATTCGCCGTCAAGGCAATGCCGGCCGTTATTGATGAAAAGTCACACATCGACGAGATGCCCGACACATACGTCAAACGAATCGCCAGGACCAAGGTCCTGACGGTCGTTGACCGCATACAGCAGACCCTCTTCACGGACCAGGATCAACTCCGGATGCAGCGTGGACTGCGCCGTGACACGCCGCTGCGGTGGGTGCTCGGGGCGGACACCGTTGTCGTCGTTGACGCGGACGTGCTGGGCAAGCCGCAGGATCACGTCGAGGCGGCAGAGATGCTGACCCGCCTGCAGGGCCGGGAGCACTACGTTTTGACCGGCTTCTGCCTGTACGACATGCAGAAATCCAAGGAAGGAATCCAGGCGGTTCAGACGAACGTCCGCATGAAGGCCATGTCACCGAAAGAGATCGAACGCTACCTGTCGGTCGGAGAATCGATGGACAAGGCTGGCGCGTACGCAATCCAGGGCGTTGGGGCGTATCTTGTCGACTCGCTGGTCGGTTCCTACACGAACGTCGTGGGCCTCCCGGTCTGCCAGGTCGTCGAGATGATGGACGAGATGAACGCGCGGGACATCCTGCCGTATTGACGCCCTCCCCTGTTCCAGGTTTTCGCCCATGTGATTTTCGAGGTGCCCGACTTGACGCGTCAGGAACAGATATCGGATGCGGTGGCCGCGGTCAGACAGAACATTCAGATTGCCTGTGGCCGGGCAGGTCGCCCCGTCTCGGATGTCCGGCTGATCGCCGTATCCAAAAGGATGTCGGCCGAGGATGTGGCCGCGGCATTCGCAGCCGGTCAACTCGATTTCGGTGAAAACTACGCGCAGGAACTGGTCGGCAAGGCGGCCTCGCCGCTTCTGGCCGGAACCGGCGTGCGCTGGCACTTCCTTGGCGGGCTCCAGTCCAGAAAGGTCAAGGATATCCTGCCCCTGGTGTCGTCAATCCATTCCGTCGACCGGGACTCGCAGATCGACGAGTTGGTCAGACGCGCCGACCAGTCACGGCCGGTCGAGATATTCCTTGAGGTCAACACAGGGGACGAAAGCCAGAAGTCCGGCGCGGATCCACGGGACGCCGAGCGACTCTGCGCGCGCCTTCTGACCGTGCCCGGGGTAAAGCTGGCCGGACTGATGTGCATCCCTCCCTTCTCGGACAACCCCGAGGACTCACGCCGCTATTTTTCGATGCTCCGGAACCTCCGTGACCGCCTGATTGCCACGATCTGCCCCGCGGAAGGGGTGCTTTCAGGTCTTTCAATGGGGATGACGGCGGATTATCCTGTGGCAATCGAGGAAGGGGCCACCATGGTCAGGGTCGGCACCGCGATTTTCGGAGCACGCCAGTGAATCAGACCGCGACATCCCCGGCTCCCGGTGGACGACGATGGGCGGTCGGCATGCTCGAGGCCGGGATACTTGCCGCGTTCTTCGCGCTGCTCTTCGTCTACGTCTTCCAGCCGAACTGGGACATCGACATCTTCTGGCACATTGAAACAGGCGAATGGATAGTCAAGAACGACACCATTCCGCACAACGACATATTCTCGGCCACCGACAAGACTCGCGAGTGGACACCCTTCCAGTGGCTCTACGAGGTCCTGGTCTACGAAACGAACGCCCGCCTCGGTTTCGAGGCCGTCCGTTTGATGCATGCGCTTCTTTACATGGGCGCGTTCGCCGGCTTCTACCTGGTCTACCGCAGACGACTCGGTTCGCGCACAACGGCACTGGCGATGCTGATGTTGACGCTGGTCATGGCCGAGGACCGCTTCCGTGTCCGGCCCGAGGCGTTCAACTTTTTCTTCACGGCGCTTGTGCTGCCGATCCTGCTCGAATCGGCCGTCAGCGCGCGACGCTTTCCAGGCAGGTTGAAACTGTTCTTCATCGCGTTGCTTGCCGTGGTCTGGGCCAGTCTTCATTCCGGCGGCGCGTTGACCCTGCTGGTCGGAACCGGAGCGATGTTCGCGGGTTCACTGGCATCGTTCCTTCTGGATCGTAACGGACTCAACAAGGATCGATTCATTCACACCGCGTGGATCTTCGGCGCCGCGGCGATTCCGATGCTGCTGACGCCCGGCTTTGTCAAGGGCGTGATCACGGCCTTCACCCTTGTCGGTCACAGCCGTCTGCTTATCCCCGAGTGGCATCCGCCGGCCGCCTATTTCATGCCATCCATGGGCGGAAAGATGACGGTTCACACGTTTCTGTGTGGAACTCTTCCCTACGCGACCTTCGGTTGGGCCGCCCTGTCGACCGGGCTTTCCTTTACCAGGATGATTGCGGCCAGACTGACCCGGGGGCAGACGGACGGGGCTGCGACCGCCGTATCATTCGAACCTGGACTGCGACTTACGGCGCTGTTCTTCGCGACGCTTTCGATCACGTCTTCCCGGTTCGTCTACATGGTTCCGTTCACGTTGCTGGCCCTGCTGTACGCCGGACGAAACGTCTACCTGCCCAGGTTCTCCGGCTTGTCGGGAAAGACGATCCTTCTGATGATTGCCGTGTTTCTTGGCCTGACGTCGTACCAGTACTCCATCGCGGGATACAAGAAGGGCCTGCAGTCCGCGGTTTCCCTGATGAAGATGGACAATGAGCCCGGCCGCTATCCCGAGCGCGCGTCCGACGCCATCGCGGCCATGGGACTCAAGGGCAGAATCTTCCATTACACGCAGTGGGGCGGGTACCTGCTATACCGCCACTTTCCGGACTGCGATGTGTTCACCGACGGGCGCGGCAACTTCACGCTGGACGAACGCGAGTTGATGATCGATGCGCACAGGCCGTGGTCCCGCGAGGAGGCCCTGGAAAAGGCCTGGCTTGAATACCCCTTTGAAATCGTGATATTCCCGCCTCCGATGTTTCCGTTGCTGGACTGGGACCGGACGAAATGGATGCAGATCTACTCGGACGACGTGGCGGACGTGTTCCTGAGGGTCGGCCCGGACAACCGTGAAAACGTCGCACGCGCCTTGCGTTGGTGGGCCGCGATGGGAATTCAGGCCCCGGAAGGAGTCGACTTCCAGGATCACTACAGGATGGTCAGAGGACTGCGCGAAATCGAGAAGCCCGAAATCGAGCAGCGCCTTTCGAGCGCCGGCAGAAGGGCAATGACCGATGACCTTCCGAACCGCACATCCGGCCTTTTTGACGGCGCGTTGATCCTGTTCAGCGCCGGGCTTTACGAGAAGTCGGAACGCTTCTTCAAGATGGTTCTGGATCAGGGCATCAGACACTCCACCGCGGCGGTCTATGTCGCGTGGTGTCAGCATCTGACCGGACGCGACGACGAGGCCCGCGAGACGCTGCGGGCGAACTTCGGCCCGCCTGAAATCGCGGCCATGCCGGACCGTGGTCCGCTTAGATGGGCCGGGGTCAAGATTCTGGATGTACTGGGGAACAAACTGGGACTCGAAACGATCCCGGGGCAGTCCCCCTGAAACAACTGGAGGTACCGATCATGAGTGGAATTCTGGACACCGTTCTGCTTCTCGCGCTGCCCGCATCCGGGAAATCCGAGGTGCGAAAATACCTTGCGTCGGTTTCGCCCGACAGGTGCGTCTCCGACTTTCACATGGGCCAGACCGTCCAGCTCGACGACTACCCTTACGTCCACTTCATGCGCTGCATCGACGACGCGATGAGGAAGGTCCGCCATGCCGGTATCTTCTTCCACGCCGCCGATCGTCCCTTCAAGGATCCGCGCGACTGGTTGACGCTGGTCGAGTTGCTCAACGAGGACTACGCGGCCCTTAAGTGCGGCCTTCGGATGACCGTCCGGGATCCCTATACGCACCTGTTGGGCAGAATCGAGTCCGCCGCGGCCCGCGCCGGCGCCCCGACACGTCTGTCGTTCCTGCCCGACGACCTGATCGAGAAGATACGTCCGATTCTCGAGGGCGAGGCCACGAAGATCATCAACGATCTCGAGAAGGCCAGGCCGGACACGCTTGAAGGCAAGACGATCGTTATCGAGTTCGCCCGCGGCGGCGCCGCCTATTCGGGCATGCCGCTGTTCGAGCCGTTCGGTTACAGGTCGTCGCTGCGACAGCTCTCGCCGCAGATTCTGATGAACGCATCCATCCTCTACATCTGGGTGACCCCGGCGGAATCGCGCCGTAAGAACCGCGAACGCGCCAACCCGAAAGACCCCGGCTCGATCATGAATCACGGCGTGCCGATAGCGGTGATGATGGGCGACTACGGCTGCGATGACATGGAATGGCTGCTGAAGTCATCAGACGTCGATGGCGCGGTCAGGGTTGAACGTGACGGGCTGGTGTTCCACGTGCCGGTGTCGAGGTTCGACAACAGGAAGGACCTGACGACTTTCGTCAGACACGAGCCGTGGAAGCCCGAAGACGTCAACGCGCTGCACAGCGGCCTGGCTGCGTCATTCGACCACCTCATCGATCTGAAGTGACCTGACTTCGGGCGCGGCATCACGGTCCGCGTCACCGATCTTCCAGCCGGCAATTGCCGCGGCCAGCGCCAGCATCGCTACCGCAATGATCCACAGCACCCGGGGACTGATGATGGTGGACAGCCTGGGACGCCGACCCGCATCGATCGCCGGAAAACCGGACAGGGTCGAGAGATCCGGCAGCTCGACCGAAAACTCGAGTTGTCCCAGTCGCAGCAAATCCCCTTGCAGAAGCTGCGCGGCCTTGACCGGTCCATTGTTGATAGCGAGTCCGTTCGCGCTGTCCAGATCCACGATCACGACCGAACCGTCGGGCCTGCGAACCACCCTGCAATGATGCCTGGAAATCGACGGGTGGGTGATGGTGATGTCGGCATCGGAACCGCGGCCGATCACGGCGGGCGTCCTGATGAACTCAAACACCCGGCCACGCGCCTCCGGAGAGACCCCGTTCAATCTCATGAATACCGCGCCGCGCGGGGCGTTGCCCCTCGTCGTGATGACGAAATCGCCGATCCGCACGACATCGTCGTCCATCAGGTCCCGGGGTCCGTGAATCTTCTTTTCGTTCACGCGGACGCCGTTTGCGCTGCCCTGGTCCTCGACCCGAATGCTCCCGTCCCGAATCAGGAAAGCCGCGTGGGTTCTGGAAACCCTGTCGGAATCCAGCACGATGTCGTTTGAGGGATCCCTGCCGACCTTCAGTGCGCCTTCCGAAAAGTTGTACTCCCGGGTTCCGGCGCCACGTGAATCCCTGACGATTATCGTGAACTGCCCCGGGGCGGATGAACTGTTGGAGACATCACTCATTGCAGGGCCATGGTCCCTTGCCCGGCAGAGTCAATCAGGGCGCGTCGGATACAACGGTGTCCGGTTCGATTCCGGGATCGGTCGCGGGGCCATTCGCCGAGTCGATCTCAATCTCGACCTGATCGTCGGCGCCTGCCGTGAGAGCGCAACCGGAGACGACCTTCGAGATGACCGTCCGGCCGTCGTGATCCAGCGAAAGAACGACAACAACGTCGGCAATCCTGGCGGTCAGCGAGTCCACGGCCTGAGGCGCGACGCCGGGTGACATGAACTGGAACATCAGCCGCAGACGGTCGACACAGTCCTGTGACGATCTGGCGACCATTCCGAGGATCATGCCGCCAATGCCGGCAAGGGCCAGTTCCTGAACCAGGCGGGCGTCGGAGTATTCCAGATACTTCAGCACCACGTGGTCCGGGAACGCGCGGGAGACCAGACGCGCACCGCCCATTGCCGAACCGGCAAGGGCCGACAGGTTCATCGATACCAGATTCGGCATCGGCAGTGGCTGCTCGGCGCCGCCACCAAGAACCAGCACGCGACGATCGGAATCCACCATGGCGGCCAGGGAATTCACGAACGTGCTGAGAGCGGTGTACGGAGCGCCGCAGACGACGATATTTCGCCGGTCCTGCAGAGCGGCTTTCAGCAGGTCCAGATCCACGGAACTCACACCGGTTTCGGAAACCAGTTCCGAAGCGGAAAGGATGCGGGAAGCCGGACGCTCGATCACGATCATCCTGCCGTCCTGGATGAACGGCTTTCCGATGATCTGCAGCAAAGAACCATCCGGCAGGTTGCCCTCGATGAGCGGCTCGGAAGCGGCCGCCGGGGCGATTCCAGCCAGAAGGCACAGCTTGGTGACAACGCGCGAGAAGGTGTTCTCGTTCGAGAAGACCGCGTCGATGGTACGCGACCCGCCGACGTCGATCACCTGAATGCTGTCGAGCCCGTTGACGATGACCGCCCTGAGCGTTTTCGACGACAGGAGTTCCTCGAGCGGACCAAGCCCGGCATACTCAAACAGCACCTGCTGGGTCATCTCGACCGGGTCAACGTCGCTGGATATCCTGTTTTCACGTCGCAGCTTGTCCACCAGCCGCATCACCGCATCCGACAGCTTCAGCCATTCGGAGTCGGAGAAATCGGCCCTTGCCGGGTCGACCGAAGCGAAGACCTCACGGCCGGCGACATCGGCAAGCACCCGCATGGCGGCGAAACGGTCGGTGTCGTCATGGTATCCAAGTCTGGCGGCAAGGCCGGACACGCCTGACGCGGATGCCGACACGGCAGTCGATGCCGGCGCGGCGACCGGGACTGGTTCTGGAGCCGGCGCGGGCTGAGGCGCGGGAGGAGCCTTGCGCGCGGGCGGGGCAACTTCCGGAGCGGCCTGCGGAGGGGTCTGCTTCACAGGTTCGGGAGGCGGCGGGGCGGCCGGGGCCGGAGGCTCCTCGATCTCGACCTCGACCTCGAACTCCACTGGCGCGGCAACAGGCTCGGGTTGCCACTTGCGGGGGGCTTCATCAACCACCGAATCCTCGGGCAACGGAGGCGGCATCGGGATCTCGGGAAGCGAGTCCTGAGGCGGCGGAACCTGTCCGACCGCAGGCATCGCAACCGTCGCGGCAGGCTTGGCGACCGGTTCCGGCGCGGGCTGTTCCGTGGTCGGAACCGCGGCGCCGGGCTCCACGATCGACACGCCGATCGCGAAATCACCAATGAATATGAAGTCTTTCTCTTTCAGTTTCTGCGGGTTGTCGATTTTGCGCCCACCAACCCAGGTACCGTTTGTACTCTTGAGGTCGTTGACGAATACCTCGCCATCCTTGAGCTGAATCACCGCGTGCCGCTTCGACACGTTCGGCTTCGGCAGGACGATGCCGTTGTTGGCCGTGCGGCCGATGAACACCTCGTCTTTGTCGAAGAACAGCTCTTTCTGATCGACACCCTTCTCAACCAGTACGACCTTTATCATTTGATTACCCGCAAAAAGGCGCTGCACGATTTTTCCGCAGCCGGGGGTTCATGTCAATTTGAAACCCGGTACAATCGCTCGTAATCCAGCATATTTCGGCTGGTGGACATTGAATCGTGATGGAATGATCGAAGAATGAACGTTGCGCGCCATGTGCCCCCAGTGACCGTCGCATTGATGTTGATGGGTCTGTCTTCATTCGGGTGCGGGACATCGATGACCTCGATTGAGATGGAACCCCTCGAATTCCAAGCCGTTCAGACGGCAGAGGGGCTTCGTGTAGAGACGATGGACCCCGAACGTCTTTTCGAATCCGGCTCGAACGCATTCGATGCCGGCGATTTCGTTGAGGCCTCGCGACTTTTCGGACTGGTGGTTGACAGGTTCCCCGACTCGGCCCAGGGCGAACCGGCGCTTTTCAACCTGGGACTTTCACGACTTCGCGGCGGGCGCCCTGGCGAGGCGGTCACGGCGTTCAGACGCTACATCGACAGATTCCCTCCCGAGCCCCAGGATGTGCTGCCTCGACTCAGGCTTGTCGAGGCGCTTCTGGATTCCGGCGAGTGGGCGGACGCAGAAGCGGAAATCAAAGTTGCAATCGACGCTCCTGGATTGACTCCCGCGAATCGTCTCGAACTCGAGGCTGGACTGACCAGATCACTGCGCAAGCAGAATCGTCTGCAGGAAGCGCTCGACGCGGCGGCGCGCGCCCGTGAAATCCATGACTCCCATCTGACCGACCCTTCCATGCGGGCCAACTATTCGGCGGCGATGGCGGCTTTCGAGAGCGGCGAGATCTGGCACGATCTGTTTGTATCCATCAAACTGGTTCTTCCAAAGGACAGGATGGAAAAGGATCTGACCGACAAGGCCGCGATGTTCATGAAGGCCCAGGCCGAATACATGCGCACGGTCAGGATCGGCAACATCTTCTGGTCGTCAAAAGCCGGCGTGCGAATCGGCCAGTTGTACGAGGAATTCTACGCCGACATCATGAACGCCGAGATCCCGCCCGGCCTGTCGAACGACGACCTGGCCCGGTATCGCGCCGAACTTCGCCGCCAGGCCAGACCGATGCTGGTCAAGGCGGTCGATCTTTACGAGCGCAACATGGAAGTCTGCCGCAAGTTCGGCGCCAGGGAAGAGTGGTTCACCGAGATGAAGACCCGCCTCGCCCGCCTGAAGTCGCTTCTGGCCGAACTGGAGTGACGAATGCTTCCTTTCCACGCTTGCGGCGCAGCAGCAATGCCGGAACCGCCGATGGTATCAATGGCTCTGATCCGCGTGGCGGAGGATTACAGTCTCCGGTGCGGTCCGAGGGCGAGGCGCACCTCGGTCCCCACTGCTTCCCTGGGAGCGGCGCGAACGCACAGGGCTTCGGCAGCAAGGCCGGAAGCCTGCATGAAATCGGCCAATGCGTGGTCCGGTGTGTTGTGATCCTGGCTCAAGTGCACCAGCGTGACACTGGCTGGCTTGCGGGCACTGAGGTTGTATACACGCCCGATGAACCTGCCCGCGTCGTCGTTGCATAGGTGGCCCACGCCGGACTTGACCCTTGCGCGATCCATCACGCCACGGTTGCTGTTGCGTAGAAGCTGTTCGTTATAGTTCGATTCGATGAAGATCGCGTCCGAGTCTATGAAATGACCGACCAGATCGTCGCCGGCCTCGCCGACATCGGTCGCGACCGTGATCTTGGGGAACTCCATTCCCGCGGGCCGCAGCACGAACCCGACGGTGGGAACGTCGTGGGAAACCGCGAACGTCGAGACATCGATGTCCTTGATCACCAGACGCTGCGCGGGTCTGATCAATTGAAGCGTCCCGTGGTCCGGCATCCTGCCCGCGTTCGCGATGAAAACCTCGGTTGCCTTGTTCAGGGTATCAAGTTGTCCCAGGATCGGAATCCCGCGATCCATGCAGAACTTCACACCCGGATAGCTGACGTGATCCCAGTGACTGTGGCTGACAAGCGCGGCGGTGATGCCCATGACATCGATGCCGGCCTCGTCGAGGCGATCGCGGATCATGCGCTGCGACTTCAATCCGATATCAATCAGTATGGTCGTGGAGCCACAGCGCGCAACCGACATATTGCCGCAGGAACCGCTGCCAAGCGTGCGGAACACGAGGTCATTCATCACGTCGTCCGAAACCGGCCTCCATCAGCCGGGCAAGAGGCCATGCGTCCGAAACCCGGTAAGGGCCCACGACCGTCCGGCGCAGCGCAATCAGGTGGGCCGGACAACCGACCGCCCGCCCGATATCGCGCCCCAGGGATCGCATGTAGGCGCCCTTGCCGCAAGCCACCCGGAACACAACGTCCGGGCCGACCATCTCGACAAGGTCGATCGTGTCTATTCTAACCGCACGCGCGTCCTTGGTTACCGGATTTCCTTTTCTGGCGTACCAGTACAGAGGCTTGCCGTTGTGCTTCAAGGCGGAATAGATTGGCGGTTCCTGCATAATCTCGCCCGTGAAGGCTGGCAGTACCGCGCGAATCGCGTCGATGGTCGGCAGTTCACCGTCGCGAATCGCCACGACAGCGCCGGTCAGGTCCCCGGTATCGGTCTCGGCTCCGAACCTGACCGTCATCAAATATTCCTTGTCGCCGGCCAGCATCTCGTCGGCCTGGCGGGTGAACTCCCGTCCAACCATCACCGGCAGCAGGCCGGAAGCGAACGGATCCAGCGTTCCGCCGTGCCCGGTGCGCTTTACCTTCATGATTCGCTTCACGATCGAAACGACACGTGTGGACGAAATCCCCACCGGCTTGTCGACCAGAATCAGACAAGGGGGCACGGGAAGGCTGGCGTTGGGTTCAATCATCGTCGGGTTCGAAGGCGTGTTCCTTGTCAAATCCGGGATCCGGAGACTGGGCCGGAGCCGTTGCCTGTCTGGCGATGTCGGACAGCAACAGTTCGATTTTGGCCTGAGTGTCGGGGGCATCGTCGTAATGGAACACCAGTTGCGGAGTCTTGAACAGGTTAACTTCCTCGGCCAGCCTGGAGCGCAGAAAACCGGATGCCTTCCGCAGCGCGGCCAGGAGGGTCTTTCTGGCCTCCGGCGTATCTTCCAGACACCTGACGTTCACGCGTGCCAGCGAGAAATCGGCCGAAACCTTGACGTAGGTCACGGTCGCTCCCCTTGCCACCGGGTCCCTGACCTCAAGCAGCAGGATCTTTGACAGAGCCTCGCGAATCACGCTGTTGGCACGATCCGTTCTCTTGAATGACTGCATCGGGCACCTTCAGTGAAAAACAATCCTGACGCCATCGGCGCCGGCTGTATCAGACATGGATCATCTCGACCGAATAGTCGTCCACCTCGGCAAGGCACGAATCCTCGATGAATTTGACCGCCTTGTCGATGACCGCGTTGACGACGCAGTGGTCGTTTCCAACCGCCACCAGTCCGATTACCGCGGACTCCGGGCTGTCCAGGTCGTCCACCTCGGCAATCGCGATGTTGAATTGCGCCCTGGTTCGGGCGATCACCTTCTTGACCACGCTGCGCTTGGTATCCGCCCAGTCGGACTCCGGGACGGCGAGCGTTATCCTGCAGACGCCGATGACCATCGATCCCCCGGGACGTCACGCGTTGGGAGAGCTGATCGTCTCGTGGACTTCCTCGAATTCGTAGAACTCGAGAATGTCGCCGTCGGTGATCCCCTCGAACCCGTCAACGCCGATACCGCACTCCAGCCCGGCCTTGACCTCGCGCGCGTCATCCTTGAACCGCTTGAGACTGAACAGCTTGCCTTCGTACAGCTTCTTGCCCTCGCGCATCACATGCACGGTGCAGTTGCGATTCACTATTCCTTCAAAGACATAGGAACCGGCAATCTTGCCGACCTTGGACACCGAGAACACCTGCCGCACTTCGGCCTTGCCAATCAGCTTCTCGACCAGCTTCGGGGCCAGCAGACCTTCCATGGCCTTCTTCAGGTCGTCGATCACGTCGTAGATGACCGAGTACTTCTTGATGTCGACCTTTTCCTGGTCGGCCAGAGCCCTGGCCTTCGGGTCCACGGCCACGTTGAAGCCGACGATAACGGCGTTCGACGCTATCGCGAGGTTCACGTCCGACTCGGCTACGTTGCCGACCGCCTGGTGAATCACCTTCAACGTGATCTTCGGGTGCTTCAGTTTCAGAACCGAATCAACCAGAGGCGCCAGCGTTCCCTGGACGTCCGCCTTCACGATGACCTTCAGTTCCTGGACGTCGCCCGCCTGAACCATCGAGAAGAGGTCCTCGAGGGACACGCGCGACGCGCCGGAGGCGGCCATGGCCTTGCGGTTCTGCTCCATCTGGTGTTCGGCGATCTCGCGGGCCTTTCGCTCGTCGCAGACGACAGCGAACAACTCGCCAGCGTCCGGAACGGTATCAAGTCCGGCCACGCGCACAGGTGTCGAAGGACCGGCCTCGGTAATCGTGCGGCCCTTGTCATCGGTCATCATCCTGACACGACCGCTGGCCATGCCCGAGATGATCGCGTCACCGGTTCGCAGGGTACCGGACTGCACCAGCACCGTCGCGACAGGCCCGATGTTGCGATCCAGCGCCGACTCAAGCACCACGCCGCGCGCCGGCTTGTTCGGATTCGCCTTAAGCTCCATGACCTCGGACTGAAGCAGGATCATCTCTTTAAGGCGATCGATCCCGATATTCTTCTTGGCCGATATCTCGCAGATGATCGTGTCGCCGCCCCATTCCTCGGAAATCAGGCCTTCCTGGGCCAGGCTCTGCTTGGTGCGATCAAGATTCGCGTCAGGCTTGTCGATCTTGTTGATGGCGACAATTATCGGCGCGCCGGAATCACGGGCGTGCGCAATCGCCTCTTTGGTCTGCGCCATCACGCCGTCGTCCGCCGCGACCATCAGAATAACGATGTCCGTGGCCGAGGCGCCGCGCGCGCGCATCGCAGTAAACGCCTCGTGACCGGGTGTGTCGAGGAAGACGATGTCTCCGCCCTCGGTCCTGACCTTGTAGGCGCCGATATGCTGCGTGATGCCACCGGCCTCGTGCGAGGCCACGTCGGCATTACGAATCTGGTCAAGCAACGTGGTCTTGCCGTGATCGACGTGGCCCATGACCGTGATAACCGGCGGACGGGGAACGAGGTCTTCCTGGCTGTCCTCGGTTTCCGCGAGCTGGGCGCAGATGTCGAACCCGGTCTTCTCGATTGTGAAACCGAAATCGGTCGCCAGCAGCGCGGCCGTGTCGAAATCAAGCGCCTGATTCAGGCCGGCCATAACGTTCAACGCGACCAGCTTGCGGATGAGTTCGGTTCCCTTGACGCTCATGCGCCTTGCAAGGTCGGCGACCGTAATCTCGTCGCTCTCCATCCTGATGTTGCGCTTCTGCGCGCTCGGCATTGTCAACAATGTCTTGCCCGGCCTTCCACGCCTGGGCGCCGGCTTCTGCTGCCGACGACGCGGCTGCGGCTTCTGGTCGAAGTGCTCCGGCTCTTCCTCGGCGCCCGCGAACTCATGAAGGGAGATGACGCCGCGACGGCGGTCGAACACCAGCTTGCGGCTGGCCTTCTTGCGTTCCTCCGATTCCTTGTCGACCTGCTGGCTGGCCTTCGGCTCGTCGGTCTTCAGAGGCTTCTGCTTTCCACGCCTCTGAGCTTCTTCGCGCTCGTGACGATCCTTCGTTTCCTGGGCGGTCTCCGGCCTGGCCGGCGTTGCCGGGGCAGCCGCGGCAGGAGCCGGGGAGGCCTGCTCAACCGCGGACGTGGAGGTCTGTGCGACCACTTCCGCCGTTTTGTCGACGAAGGGTTGCTCTACCGGCACAACCGGGGCCGCAGGTTCCACTGCCTGGACCTGAACCGAATCCTGAACCGGCGGCTGAGCCGCGGCGTCCGGCTCAATTGTCGCTGCGGGGGCCTCGGGCTGGGCTGCGACCTCGGTCGCCTCGGGAGTCTGGGCGGCTTCCGGCGGCACGGCGGTCTTGGCCGCTTCCACCTGCTGCTCTTCACCCTCACCCGTTCCCGGCGCGGATGTCGAACCAGCCCTGCGCCTGACGATGCGCCCGCCGGCGATCTTCTTGACCTGAACCTCGCCTTCACGCGGCACCGCAAAGGATTTGCGAACCTTATCTTCCTGCTCGCGGGTGAGCGGCGCGAGATGGTCCTTTATGACCTCGCCGGAATCCTGAAGTCGCTTGATGACTTCCTTGGATTCGACGCCCAGTTCCTTCGCGACCTCGTAGACGCGCTTTCCCATATGGAAACCTCACTTTATGGCCACCGTCGGAGCATGAAGGTTCGACTTGCGTTCCTTCACCGGGGAGGCCTCTGGAGCGCGGGCACAAGTCCCGCGCGGAACGGCACAAAAATACCGGGTACCGGTTCCCGCCGATTAAACGGGATCGCCGGAATCGACGGCTTCCGGAACCGCGGACGGTGCGGCGGCCTGCGCGGCATCGGGCGCTTCCGCTCCACCTTCCGGCCCGGCGACTTCCGTCTGGGCAGGCTTTTCCTGGCCTGCCGCCGACTCTTCCTTCAGCTTCTGCTTCAGTTCGAACGCGATCTGCTGGATGGCCTCTGCCTTTTCCCTGCCGATGCCCGGAATCGAGGCGAGCTCGGACTCATCGGCGTTGAGCAGGTTCTCGGGTGAATGGTAACCCAGCTTGAACAGATATTCCGCTGTCGACTCGTCAATGCCGTCAAGCTTGACCAGTTCGACCTTGAGTCTTTCCTTCATTTCCTGGACACGCGACTCACCGTGGATCTCGATGTTCCAGTCAAGCAGCTTGCTTGCCAGCTTGACGTTCTGACCGCGACGGCCGATTGCCAGCGAGAGCTGATCGTCTGCGACGATCAGTTCGACCTGATGGTTGTTTTCGTCGATCAGCACACGCTGCACCACCGCCGGAGCAATGGCCGCGCAAACGTAACGCGCCAGGTCCACCGACCAGGGAATGATGTCGATCTTCTCGCCGCGAAGTTCCTGCACCACGGCCTGGACGCGCGATCCCTTCATGCCGACGCATGCGCCGACCGGATCGACATCCGAGTCCGAGGAAGCGACAGCGACCTTCGTTCTTTCGCCCGCCTCGCGCGCCACCGCCATAATCTTCACGATCCCCTCATAAATCTCGGGGACTTCCTTTTCGAACAGCTTGGAGACGAAGCGCGGATCGGTGCGGGACAGGATGATCTGATGTCCGCGCTGCTCCATCGTGACATCCTTGACGAATGCCTGTACGCGATCGCCTGCCCTGTACGACTCACGGGGGCACTGCTCGCGAAGCGGAAGGATCGCCTCGGCCTTGCCGAGATCGACAATCACGTTGCCCTTCTCGAACCTGCGAGCGACGCCGGTCACCAGGTCGAACAGGCGATCCTTGTATTCATCGTAGACCTGAGACCTCTCGGCCTCCTGGATGTTCTTCAGAACCACGTGCTTCGCGGTCTGGGCGGCGATGCGGCCGAAGGCGTTGCGGTATGTCTGAATCTTCAGAATATCGCCATGCTTCATATCCTCTTCGCGAGCCTTGTCCTTGTCGGCTTCAAGATAGAAGATCTGGAAGCCCAGTTCGTCGCCTGGCTGAGCCTCGGGATCGACCAGTTCGGCATCCTCGACCGAGATCTCTGTCATCGGATCGGTGATCTCATCTACGACGGTCATGTACTGGAACAGTTCGACCTGCCCCACCTCGTCATTGAAAGCCGCTTCGAGAGTGCGTTTTTCACCGAAGACCTTCTTGGCCGCCTTCAGGATCGCTTCCTCGAGCGCGCTGATGAACACCGTTCGGGGAATCCCCTTCTCACGGCTGACGAGATCAATAATTTCGGACCAGTTATTCTCGGTCGACATCGTTTCCTCCGCACTGACCTTCTTCATCTGCCTGGATTACCGCAGGCACAAAGCGCCAAACAAGACGCGCCCGACTGTCCCCCGCGACCGCACACAAACCCACAACAGATGTTGATTAATTAAGGTAAGGTGGCAGCCGGCGAAAGGCCAGACCGTCAGGAACGACGTATAAGTACTGCAGTTACATAAAAAATGCAAGGATTTTCGGGAACACCGTCGCCCTTGCCTGCGGGAGCCGTTCGACAATTCTTGTTGTAGGGGCGAATGTCAATTCGCCCTTGCCTGCGGGGTCTACTTCTGCACCAGCTTCAGCGGCACGCCGTCAAACTCGTACCTGGCGCGCAGTTCACGTTGCAGGTATCTGATGTAACTGACATCAAGCCGACCGCCACCGCTGCAGAACAGCAGCATGGTCGGCGGATCCACCTGAACCTGCGTGATGAACTTGATCTTGATCGACTTAGATCCATGCTGGGCCGGGGGATGGCGCTCGATGACCTCGGCGAAAAACCTGTTCAGTTCCGAGGTTCCGACTCGAGAGAACATGTTCCGGTATACCTGGTCGACCGCTGGCAGCAGCTTGTTGACGTTCCGCCCCGTCAGGGCCGAAGTGAAAACGACGGGAGCGAACGACGCGAACGCCATCTCGTCCTGCAGCATCAGTTTGAAGTCGCCCGCCGAGTTTCCACCGGTCTTCAGGTCCCACTTGTTCGCCACGATCACCAGCCCGCGACCACGATCGATGACCAGGGACGCCAGTTTCTTGTCCTGATCGGTGAGTCCTTCGGCCGAGTCCAGCAGCAACACGACGACGTTGCTGTCCTCGATGGCGCGAATCGTCCTGGCGACGCTCATGCGCTCGACACCGCGCTCAACCGCCCTTCGACGCCTGATTCCCGCGGTGTCCACCAGGACATAATCACGACCATTCGCCGAAAACTCCGTGTCGATTGCATCCCGGGTCGTGCCGGGCACGTCGCTGGTCAAAAAGCGCTCCCGGCCGATCAACGCGTTTGCCAGCGTCGACTTGCCGACGTTCGGACGCCCGAGCAGCGTCAGCCTGCACGGTGCGGTGCCGTCCTTTTCGCCCGCATCCGGTTCTTCGGACGGGACAGAAGGCATTTCGATGTTTTCGATAAGTCCGTCGAGGAGTTCGGCGACGCCCGACCCTCCCTCGGCGGTCATGGGATACATATGCTCGGCACCCAGGGTGAAGAAGTCGGCCACCAAAGGGTCGGAGGTCGGTGTGTCGATCTTGTTGACCGCCACGAAGACCGGCGAGCCCGAGCGCCTGATCTGCTCCCATATGGTCTGGTCGATCGGCAGCAGGCCCTGCCGTCCGTCGACAACGAACACGAGCACGTCGGCCTCGGAGATCGCCATCTCGACCTGCTCGGCCATAAGCGTGAGCATGCCGTCGTCCGAACCGGGCTCGAATCCACCGGTGTCCTCGACGATGAATTCCTTTCCGCAGTGTTCCGCTTCACCGTACTGACGATCCCGGGTAACCCCCGGGAAGTCGTCCACGATGGCGGCTCGACGGCCTAGAATCCTGTTAAAAAGTGTGGATTTTCCAACATTTGGCCGTCCGATGATGGCCACGATCGGTTTCGCCGTGCTCATGAGACCTCCTTTATCCGGGTCGGATGACGGCAGCCCGGCATCTATCGGCCGGGGCAAGACAAGGGGCGCGATTGTACACGAGTTTTAACAAAAATCACGCGGTATCGGAAAAGTAGCTCAGCGGGCCGGCCTGAGCGCGGCTGCGCGGCTGGCGGCATCGCGGGCAATGGTGTCGCGACCGGCGGCGGCCGCCGTGCTGAACAGGGTCTCCCATCCCTTCACGTACCCGGGGTTGATCGAAACAGACGACATTAGAAGGTCCAGCGCCGTATCACGGTCGCCGGATGCTGCCAGCAGCACGGCAAGATTGTGCGCTGCCCGGAAATCGTCCGGGTCCACGACCAGCGCCGAGCGCAGAACGGGGATGGCCAGTGCGTCTTGTCCCAGCCTTGCCTCGCGGGTGCCGTAAAGTCTTATCCACTCCGCCAGGAATGCCCTGCCCCACCTGTCGACCAGATGGCGCAGGCCGAGCGCCCGCCTCCAGTCCGCGGCCGCCTCGGACCTTTGCAGACTGGTCACGGAATCAGTCACCGGCCACAAAGGAAAGCCGGGAACCAGACGATCCTCGATGGCAGCGTCGGCCACTCCCTCGCCTGGCTCTACATGAACCGGCCCGAGAAGCGAGAAAAGCGCGACCGCGCGACGAAGACTGACTTCCGGAGTCTCGCCGCCCGCCTCGAAGTGTCTTTCACGAACGCGATCCATCACCGCGCCCCGCACCACCCCGGGGTTCTCAAGGTTCAGCGGATTCAGGCGTCTGAGCACGTATCTGGTGTCCGACAGGTGCTGCTTGACGAGAAACACCATGTCGGGCCGGGCGTCCTCGACCGCGGTCCTTGCCATGAAAAGAGCCGACATGTCGTCCGACGCGGTCATGGCAACGGCCCCCGGCCCGGCCTTGTCCAGCAGGATGTCCGAGATGATCCGCCCACCGTACAGATTGCGCATGTCCCGGTCCGCGGGTGAGGTAACCCATTGAAAGACCAGTGAAACACAGACCAGCCCGATCATGGCGACAGCACCTGGCGCCCCACCCCTGCGGCCAAGGAAGGCCACCGCCAGTGACGCGCCTGACGCCGCCAGCAAAGCCAGTCCCCATGTGGCCGTCAGAAGCACCTGAAGATCCCTGATTCCCATGGGATTGATGAACACGGCGAACACAAGATCGGCCAGGACCAGGACCAATACGGAAGTGGTCCACCACGACCGCCTGAGGATGGCGTGCAGCGCACCGACTAATGCGAATGGCAGGACAGGACCAAGCGAATCCCACAGCGATCTGATCGCCAGTGACAGGTTCACGAGCAGCACCGCGGGATTCAGTGAAGTCATCCGACCCGCGAAGGAATCGCGAATCCGCTGCCCGGAGAGATGAGCAAGAAGACCTTTGAAGGTCGAAGGGTCTCCCCAGTTCATCAACGGATCGCGCGAGGCGGCCGAAACCAGGTAGAACACGACCATGGCGCCGATGACAAAGGCGAACAGCGACAGAAAGCCCACCCGGAAAAAGGTGCGCGCACGCTGACCGGACGCGGCCCGGAATGAGAAAACGGCCAGAGCCGCCACGACGACCGGCAGGGAATACAGGGGCCACGTCACATGACCACCGAGGCCGAGGCCGGAAAGCACCGCGGACGCTACCAGCAGTCGCGCGTCATTCGCCCTTGCCGCCTCCAGCGCCAGAAAGATGGTTACGAGCATGCCGAACAGGGAAATGCTGTAGATTTCGGGTGTGGTACCGTGCAGCCATGCCGCGGCCGATCCCAGATAGATCAGTGGCCCGACCCACCAGACGCCGGTCTGATCGGAGCGGTCGGACGCGAATACGCGCTCGAAGAAAAGGGGCAAAAAGGCGGCGGCGCCTCCGGCCGCGAAACCGGAAAGCAGGTTGAACCGGAAGTAGACGTTGCCTGCGGGAAAAAGCGAAAACAGCTTTCCAGGCATGCACAACAGTGGAAAGCCGGTCGGATGCGGCACGCCGAGATTGACGGCGGCGCCGGTCAACTCGCCGGCGTCCCTGAAATACACGTCGGGCGCGCAGAACGTCCAGAGCAGCGCCGTGACCAGAACCCACGTGAGTACGAACCGATCGGTACCCTTGACAAGCAACCTGGGAGCGCCGTTGACACCCGAATCAGCCAATGCCGCACGGCGAACCGTCGCGCCCCCGATCAGAGTGAAAACGGTCACCAGCAAAATCAGAAGCAAAGCGAAAACGGTGTTGAAAACGAGAAGACAGACCGCGAGCGCGATCATGGCGGCAAGAGGCAGCAGAACCTTTAACGGAAGCCTGAGTCTCACTTAATGCCCGGTGCCCTGAAAGGCCGGCACATAAACCTCGGCCCCATCGGCGAAGTCGCCACTGGCCGTGGAGATCCCCCCGGTGATCAGGACACTTCCGTCGTAGAGACCGCCGCCGATAAGAGTCGCGGAATGCCCCATTCTGGCCGTCGTCATCGACAGGGAGTCATCCACGACATCCATTCGACCGGCATCGAACTTCAGCAGAACCGCGCCGGAAGAGACCACGCCGTCCTGATTCATGCCGCCGGTAACCAGCACATGGTCGTCGTCGCCGAGGACCGTGACCTGATGATGGATTCGGCCAAGCGCATCGGCCTGGGACAGCGGCAATTCGACTTCGGACAGGACGACGACGCCCAGATCCCGTTCAAACGAAACCTCGTAAGGCCGTGCGCTGCGCGTGCTTTCCGGATCATCGGTTCCGCCAACCAGCCAGATACGATCCCCGGCCATGAACGCGACGGCGCCAGTCAGATAGGCCGGCACGTCGCCCGTGCCCGGGAGGATCTTCACCTGGTTAGTGTCCGCGTAATAGATCTCGGCAAATCTGCTGATATTGTCGGTTCCGCCCAGGGTCAGCAGCTCACTGCACAACCCCGCCGAACGTTTGATGCAGACGCTCGCGGGCATGAAACGCGAAACAGGATTCGACGGTCCGACGTCGGAACACGATACCGCGTTCGAATCCGATACCTGACAAAGCCAGGATATCGTCGACGCCCCGGAAGCGCGATCGCCGGCAAAATCTTTCATCGAAGCGGCGGCGCGGACATAAACCGACGGTGTCGAACGCGCCACCTGCACCACGGCCGCGGGCATTACGGCCTCGGCAAGCTGGGTCCTGTCGACCTCGCCGGTCTGGGAATCGATCACGTAAAGGTACGACGACATCTGGACCGGGCAGTCGCTGGTGCAGAAGATGGACTCAAGTTCGGGAGCGCCAACGAAATCGGATCCGGTGGCGGCAAGTGCCTTGCTTGTTCCGCCGACAACGACAAAACGGCCGTCGTCCAGCAGCACCGACGATGACATGCCTACGCCGGAATCGAGCGGCTTGTCATGTTCGAGAACGCCGAAGATTCCACTGTCGCCTGAAAACATCTGGGTTTCCGGGGCGGAGGCCGGGTCTGATGCGCCCTCGACAACGTAAAAGCCGTCACGTTTGCCAGTAAACCCACCGAACGAAACGACATCGCCCGAACCGGTTCTTACTGTTGACGCGAAGGCCCTGTCTCCCCTGGTGTTCAGCGGGAACAACGTCTTCAGCCTGCAGGTATCGACATCGCAGACCGCTCTGGGATGGACGTTGTACTGCATGACCTTCACGCCGTCCGGGCACTCCCCGGCTTCGATCTCGGCCGAGGTGCAGTCAACGTTCACCTTGAACCTGCACTTGGAAGGTTCGGGGCAGGGAATAACGGCGCGGCAGTCTGAATCTGACTGGCAGGAGACCCCACCGGTACTGGGATTCAGGGTCTGATCCGGTGTCGGCATGGCTGTGAAGTCACCGACAGTGTTGACCTGAATGAAGTAGTACGAGAACCCTGTTCCCAGGGTGGTGATCCGGACCCCGCCGCGGACTCCTTGCTTGACGAGAGTCGTCGGGGTGCAGGCTCCATCGGAGTATCCCAGGTATTCCACGACGTAATCGTCGCCAACATCCACATGGCTGATCGAGAATCCCTTGCTGAGCGGGGAACACGACGACTGAAAATACGCGTTGTCACGCGCCCGCTCGGTGGCGCCCTTGTAAAGCTTGATTATGAACGAGCGCACATTCGTGTCGGACCCCGAAAGCGCAAACGAAACCGCACCCTGCTGATCGGACGGCCCGTAGAAACAGGTGCCCCCGGCACAGTCGACCGAACCCGCGCACCCCGCCAGCAAAAGCGCCGACATAATCAGTGAAACGGCGAAAACCCTGACCATCATAATCAGACCCCCAGAAAACCCGTCTTCAACGGAAGATCGTCACATCGAGCGGAGCAAATCCCGGATCGGGCGAAAAACCGATGCTGCCACCGGCCGGCTCGCCCTGGGTTGCCAGAACGCCGGCAGCGGTTCCGGCGCCGACGACAGCGACCCCGATGATGGTCCAGAACCACCAGGTCTTGTAAAACGGCTGCTTCGAGACACTGGACTTCTCATTGGACGACTGCTCTTCCGGAGGAATCGTCGGCACATCATCGATGACCGCGGGCTGATCGGACGGGATCGAAGCCACGGTTGCGGGTTTTGATGCCACGGTTGCAGGCGTTGTTGCGACGGTTGCCGGCGTTGTCGCGGTTGTCGGAGCCGAAGCCGGCGCCGAAGTCGAAGTCGCCGCCGTCGCGGGAGCCGACGCAACCGGAGTCGGCTCGGCTGGAGTCGATGCTGGTGTCAGGGCCGGAGTCGATGCCGGAATCGGTGCCGGAGTCGGTGCGGCAACCGGCGCAGCGACGACCGGCTGAGCCGGGATCGCCGAGAGCGACCACTTCACTTCGGCCTCTTTGTCAGTCGCCACCTCGATCCTGCCGTCACGCGTCCGGTATCCTTCCTTAACCATCCTGATGTCGTGGGAACCCGGCGAGAGTCTGGTTGAAACCGGTGCTATCCCCACGAATTCGGGCCCAACGTAGACCTCGCCACCCGGGGGGAATGAAACGAAATTCACCAGAACGCCGGCAGGCTCGGTAGAAGGCTCAGGCCCAAGAATTTCGCCAAGAGCCAGTTTCATAAGGTCCGAAGGTCCGACACCGGAGGCGGCCGCACGATCCTGGACACGCTGTTTTCCAGACTCCACTTCGACGTATCTGATCGACAGTCCGATGCCTTCGTCCATCCCAACCGCGGTTGAATAGACTACGGCCGTCGCGCCATACTGTTTTCCAATCAAAACAAGGCATTCGGTGTTCAGATCCTCGCAACCGGCGTCTATCATGACGTCGATCGCATCCGCCTCGGGCATCGGCAGAAGTGTCAGCGACGGGTATCTGGCAAACTTGTCGGCTATCGCTTTCGTAAGTTCGCCCGTCGTGGCTTCGTCAAGATTGTCGGCCGACACCTTCAAAGGTAGAACAGCCGCACGCGCCGGCGCGGCGGCCGCCAGAATCATTCCGGCGACCAGCAAGAGGCCCAAGGGCGGCAAAAGCATCTTCCTGTTCATCAGCGATAGCCTCTTGATAGACCCGGGTTATACTATCGAGCGTGATCAAAGGTGTCAACGACCGGGGGACTTCCATGATTGGCATTGCAGCACGCTTCAAATGCTTGTCAAGCGTTGTCGCGGTGCTTTTAACAGCAGCTTCTGTCTGCCTCGGCTGCTCCAACGCGACCCGCTACCTGAAGGGTCCAATGCCAGTCTCTGCCTTGCCTGCGCCAACATGGTCGATCAGCGCCCCAGAGGATCTGGCCGAAGCCTTTGCAAACAGCCCTTTCCTGACGTTCTCCGCCATCGCGACCGGTATCGAACCCGGTGTGCCCCCGGGGCTGGGGTTCAGGATTCACCTTAGAAACATCGAGCCCTCCTCGGAATGGCTGGCCCCGAACGTCTGGATTACAGTCCGAACCTGGGTCTCGGTCCGGCCGCGTTCAATACCTGGAAAACGAGTGACTGTCGTAGTTGCCAACGGTCCGACGCGCGAATTGATGCTTCTGGATGAAAACGGACTTCTGTTTCACGCGTACTCGGGCTCCATGTTTCCTTCTGCCGAGGACTCGGGGCCGCTTCAGTTCTCAACTTCCCATCAAACCGCCTACTACACCTCTTATCAGGCGCGAACCTTGTGCAACCTGACCTGGGCGCACTCCAACGTGTCGGTGACGACCGACCTGACTTCAACCACTGTGGCGCCCGGTGGCAAGACAAGGATTCGCGCGTCCCAGAACGGTGCCGTCTGGCTCTGGCACATTGCATCCCTGGACTCGTCGTACCTGGACGAGACGGATTGTCCCGGCGAATTCCAGCCCGAGGTTTTCTTTGTTATCGCCCGCGAAAGCAGGACTTCCAATGATAACGACGACTTCATGGGGATCAGGAAACTGACTAAGTGACCATTCCGGACCCGGCGACGATGGACGGTCAGCTTGCCGCGATCTTCAGCAGGTATGCCTGGATGAAAGGCTGCAGATCCCCGTCAAGCACCGCGTCGGTATTTCCGGTTTCGTAGTCGGTGCGAAGATCCTTCACAAGCCGATAGGGATGCAGGACGTACGAGCGAATCTGGCTGCCGAAATCGATGCCGAGCTTCATGGCCTCTTTCGCGTCCTTCTCGGCTTCGCGCTTCCTGCGCTCCATCTCGTAAATACGGGCCTTCAACAACTTCATCGCCGTCGAACGGTTCTTGATCTGGGAACGCTCGTTCTGGCACTGGACGACGATACCGCTGGGGAGGTGCGTGATCCGGACGGCCGAGTCGGTCTTGTTGACGTGCTGGCCTCCTGCCCCGCCTGAACGGAACGTGTCGATCCGCAGATCCTCCTCGCGAATCTCGACCTCGATCGTGTCTTCGATGTCCGGAATGACATCCACGCTGGCGAACGTCGTGTGGCGACGGGCGTTGGCATCGAAGGGCGAAATCCGAACCAGCCGGTGGACGCCGTTCTCGGCTTTGAGGTAGCCGAACGCGTGATCGCCCTCGACCGAAAACGTGACACTCTTCAACCCGGCCTCGTCGCCCGGTTGCTCGTCAATCACGCTGGTCTTCAAGCCGGCCTTGTCGCAGTACATCAGATACATGCGCAGCAGCATGGCGACCCAGTCCTGGGACTCGGTTCCTCCCGCGCCGGAATGGATCGTGATCAGCGCGGGCGCGGCGTCGCTCTCGCCCGACATCATCCGGGCAAACTCCAGCTTGGACACGCGATCCTCGACAGCGGCAATGGCTGCGGCGATCTCATCCTCGAACTCGGCGGCGGCCTCAAGCTCGGCCATTTCAAGAAGATCCCAGGCATCCTGAAGCATGCGCACCGGCTCGTCCAGGGAGTCGAGATCCCGCTGCAGGGCTGTCTTTTCGCGCAACACCGCCTGCGCCGCCTTCTGGTCGGACCAGAAGTCAGTCGATGTGGACAGTTCCTCGATCTCTGCTATTCGTCGTTCCCTGAAAGGTCGGTCAAAGATACCTCCCGAGGACATTCGTCCTCTCACGGAGGTCGGCGATCTTCGCCTTGTGGGTTTCAAACATCGGACAGATCCCCCGAACTGGCGACGGAATTCTGCACGACTGACCGTTCCAAGTCAATCCACCGGGCGCCTTTTGGGCCAACTTCCGAAAGGGCGAATTGTCATTCGCCCCTACACCCAACACAGCCCGCCAAGTCCGTGACCCGTTGCCTCTGCTTGACTTCGGCATGAAAGTAATACATAGTATTACGTTTTTGATGGACCACCCCGGGAGGGTCAAATGAGCGAGGTCATCACATTCAAGGTTGACGACGAACTGGCGAACGCACTTCGACACGTCAAGAACCGGTCTGAATTCATCAGGAGCGCGTTGATGGCCGCGCTGGACGGAACCTGTCCGCTCTGCCGGGGCACGGGTACCCTGACGCGGGCTCAGATGCAGCACTGGATCGACTTCTCCCGCGGACACGAGTTGCACGAATGCGAGGACTGTCACGGGGTCATGATCGAGTGCGGCGAGGAATGCGCCTGCGGTCGTGCCGATGGCCCGGCCGACAAGGAGTCAAGATGAGTACTGCTTTGAACCGGGACTTCAGACGTGTACAAAGACTCGCGATACCAGCGCTCTTCGCCATCCTGGCAGGGGTTATGGTCGGGCCCGCCACGGTTGACGCGAAAGACAACCGATTCGAGATCATCGCCACGACCTATCCGATGATGTTACTCACGAAGACCGTCACTCAGGGAGACCCCGGGGTCTCGGTCAGCCTGCTGGTCTCTCCGGACCTCGGCTGCCCCCACAGCTACGTCGTGACGCCCGCGGACATGAGACGCGTGGCCGGCGCGGACGCGATTGTGATGAACGGCCTGGGCATGGACGACTTCGTCAAACCGATGGCCGCCGGACGTACCGACCTGATATTCATCGACTCGTCGGCCGGCATTCCCGGAATCATCGGCACACCGTCGGGCCGCGAGGAACATCCCGTCTCCGGACATGAAGGACATGGGCATGAAGGACATGGGCATGAAGGACACGGACATGACGCCGACGAACACTCCGGACATCATGAACACGAGGAAGGACCCAATCCCCACCTCTTCGCCAGTCCGTTGATGGCGGGTGCGCTTGCCGAAAACATCGCGTCGCGGCTCGCGACCGTCAGGCCGTCCAGCGCCGGCTTGTACCGGGCCAACGCCGCCCGCTTCGTGGCTGACATGCGGGACCTGGACGCCAGATTCAAGGCCGCGACCGCGCGGCTGAAAGACCGCAGGATCGTGACCCAGCACGACGTATTCGACTACCTGGCCCGGGACTCCGGCCTGCAGATCGTCGCCGTGATCCAGAATCACCCCGGGACGGAGCCGTCGGCATCCGAGATGCTCAAACTGGTCAAGGAAGTCAGGAAATCCGGCGCGGCCGCGGTCTTCACCGAACCACAGTACGGCTCGAAGGTTCCGGCCACCATCGCAAGGGAAGCCGGCATCCCGCTGGCGACGCTCGACCCGGTCGCGTCCGGTCCCGCCGACGCGGGTCCTGATTACTACCGTCAGACGATGCTGAAGAACATCGAAACGCTGGAGAAAACTATTGGAACCAGGTGACTGCCCCGGATGCGTCAGGCAAACAAGCTGCGTGTGCCGTCATGACGCGGCATCGACCGCGATCTGTTTCGACGGGTTGTCGGTGACGCTTGGCGGCACGACGGTTCTCGAGAACATCACCGCCCAGATCCCCAGGGGCGGGTGCACGTGCATCGTCGGCCCGAACGGCGCCGGCAAGACCACGCTTCTGATGGCGCTGCTGGGCCGCATCCCCTGCGAGGGCGAGGTTCGGATCGGTGTGCGGCCGGACGGTTCGAAGGTCCGGATTGGATACGTGCCACAGATGATGGCGTTCGACCGCGGGATGCCGGTGACGGTTCTGGAGTTCCTGTCCATGGGCGTGCAACGCAGGCCACTCTGGGTTGGAATCTCCAGTTCCTCGCGAAGACACGCCCTTGAGCTTCTGAACATGGTCAACGCGGCCCACCTGGCCAGTCGGCGCCTGGGAGCGCTGTCGGGCGGAGAGTTCCAGCGGGTGATGCTCGCTCTGGCGCTGCAGCAGCAGCCGGACTTGTTGATCCTGGACGAACCGGCGGCAGGCGTGGACTTCCGGGGCGGCCAGCTCTTCTGCGAACTTCTTGAAAACCTCAGGGGGCAACACGGATTCACCCAGGTTATGGTCACGCATGACCTGGGCCTGGTCACGAATCACGCGACCCACGTAATCCTGCTGAACAGGCGGATCGTTGCCGAGGGAAGTCCCGCGACCACGTTGACGCCGCCCAATCTGATGGCGGCCTTTGGCGCCCACATGGGCGGGGCGGGCATCGATCAGACTCCTTGCTGCGGCTGTTCCGGGTCGAACGGGGAACACCACGAAGAGGACGGGGAGGTGCGGAATGCCTGATCTTTCGGCAGTCTTCTCCATCCTCGGCACGCTGATTCCGCTCGACTGCATGCAGACCGGATTCATGCAGAGGGCGCTGGCGGGTCTTCTGCTGCTGGCCCCGATGACCGCCATGATGGGCGTTCAGGTCGTCAACATGCGCATGGCGTTCTTTTCGGACGCGATCAGTCACTCGGCTTTCGCAGGCATCGCGCTGGGCCTGCTCTTCTCGATTCATCCGCACTGGTCGATGCCGCTGCTTGGCGTCGCCGTCGGAGTCACGATCGTGGCAATCCAGCGACGCAGCATGCTTTCCTCGGACACCGTGATCGGAGTCCTCTTCGCCGCCGTGACCGCGTTCGGCCTTGCAATGGTCAGCCGCGACGCCAACCTGGCCCGCGACACGCAGGTGTTTCTTTACGGAGACATCCTGACCATCACGGACTTCGACCTGATACAGCTCGCGGGCCTGTTCCTGGTCCTGACCGTGTTCGAGGTGGTCGGATTCAACCGAATGCTCTACCTGTCGCTGAACCAGACCGTGGCGGACGTGCACCGGGTCAGGACCGCGCTCTGGCAATACCTGTTCGCCGCGCTCCTGGCGCTGGTCGTGATGTTCTCGGTCTGGGCGATGGGCGTGCTGCTTGTGACGGCGATGCTCATCGTGCCCGCGGCCGCCGCCCGGAACCTGGCCCGCTCCGCTTTCGGGATGTTCTGGTGGGCCATCGTCATCAGCGTCACTTCCGCCGTCGCCGGACTGCTTTTGTCGGCGCAGGACTGGGCCGGCACGGCTACCGGCGCCACCATTATCCTGATCGCCTTCATGTGGTTTCTGATAAGCTTCGTCCCCGTCGTCCTGCGCCGGGAAAGGTCCAGATGAAACTGACCGGTCAACCAGTCAGACTTCGGTCGTTCGTGTTCGAATCACTGTTCGTGATCGGCACCATCGTCTTCTTCATAGTGGCCGGACGGACCGATTCGGTACGCAACCTGTCGCTCATCTTCGCCAGCATCGTGCTGGAGGCCATACCCTTCATGCTTCTTGGCGCGGTGGTCGGCGGCCTGCTGGAATCGTTCGTCAGCCGCGAACGCATCACCTCGCTGCTGCCCAAAAAGCGCTGGCAGACCGTGCTTGTGGCGGCCGGTCTCGGGATGGTGTTTCCCGTCTGCGAATGCGCCATCGTGCCGGTGGTCAGGCGCCTTTCCCGCAAGGGACTGCCGATGGCTGCCGCGGTCGCGTATCTGCTTGGCGGCCCGATCGCCAACCCGATCGTCGGCATCTCAACGGCTGTCGCCTACAAACTCGACTTCAGGATGGCCGCCATCAGGATGATCCTGGGATACGCCATCGCCGTGGGCATCGGGCTGCTGATGGACCGCATCTTTGCCAGGCGTCGGGCCCTTCTGGACGACATCGCCGACGCTGGCGACGCATGCCCGACATGCCGGACCGGCGACGACCACGACCATGACGACCACGACCATGACGGCGACCACGACCATCACCACGAACACGGTTCGGAATGCTCGTGCGGTCATTCGCACGCTCCCGCGGCCTCGAGCTTCAAAACGAAGATGATCGCCGCCATGCATCACGCCGCCGACGACTTCATCGGGGTTGGACACTACCTGGTAATCGGCGCCTTCATCGCCGCGATCTCGCAGACCTACATCGACCGCAGTTTCTTCGCGCAGCTCGCCGGCATGCCGGTGGTTGCGATTCTGGTCATGATGGTGCTCGCCATCCTGCTGAACCTTTGCAGCGAAGCCGACGCCTTCATCGCGTCCTCGTTCAGGACGATAATGCCCCCGTCGGCCCAGCTCGCGTTCATGCTGATCGGCCCCATGTTCGACCTGAAGCTTCTGCTGATGTATCAGACCCTGTTCACACGCCGGGCGATCGTGACGCTGGCCGCCCTCATCTTCGCGACGGTCACCGCCGTCTCCATCCTGGTGCACTTCTCCGGAATCATGACGGGGGTGGCAGGATGAAATCGTTCCTTTCGTTCATCAACGCCAGGATTCGACTGGTTTTCTTCTTCATCTGGCTGTACGCGCTGGTCGTGCTGCTTCAAAGCGGCCGATACCTGGCGTTTCTCCGGCCCGAATTCGGCTGGGTGCTGGGTGGCGCGGTGGTGATGTTCCTGGCAGTGATGATGGCGGAACTCGCCCGCCGCCCTGGCGATTCACTGCGCTGGTACGAGTTCCAGAGACCACTGATCCTCCTGATCCCCCTTCTGTTCCTGATGAACGCCCAGGGCGCGTCCCTGGATCACTACACGTTCGGCAAGCGTTTCACCGGTACCGGCACCATGGCGGTCGACGTGACACCATCGGCCGCCTCGGGTGACAGAAATGACCGCGGCTCCCAGTCGGACGGGGACGGCAGGACGGCGCGATCATCAGGTTCCTTCAACCGCTCGATATCGTCTTCCATCAATCCGGCCCCCGAGGTACGACCGGAGGCTGTCGATACTGCGCAGCCCGCCACGCCGGAAGCCGATGTCCCCGTTGATGAACCCGAAGACGCCGCAGTTGACTCACCGTCAACCGATCGGGACATCCTGCTGACCGAGTTGTACGAAGCGCCGCGACTCTATGAAGGAAAGCAGGTCTCCGTCATCGGCATGACCGATACGGTCGAGGATGTGACGCACCAGTTCGGTGATCGGGCGCGGATCCTGTTCCGATTCCTGGTGTCCTGCTGCGCCGCGGACGCGCGACCGATCGCGATGGTTTTCGAGACCGGACAACCGATAAAGATGCAGGCACAGGGAGTATGGGTGCGGGTCACCGGCAGATTCACGCTGCAAAGCAAGGACGGAAAGACGATTCCGGTCATCCGCGACGCAACCATGTCCACGATTCCGAAACCGGCCAACGAGTACCTTTACTGATTGCTTTGGAAATTGACCGACAGATCGGCCGCGATCACAGCATCCACGGCAGCGCGCCGCGATGCCACAGGGAAAGCCAGTCCATCGATATCGCGACCATGCAGTGGATAAACACGCCGCCCCAGATACTGTTCGTGCGCAACGACAAGACGCCCAGCACCGTGCCCGCGATGATCGCGCCGAATGCCTCCGGGGCCGGCTTGCCGAAATGAATCATCAGGTACGGAATCACCATGACCCAGATCGCGGACGATCCCAGGCGGTGCTTCATCGAATGCACCATGAACCCGCGGAAGAAGAACTCCAGCCCGAAGAACTGGACGCAGTAAAGGAAGTCCCACAGGAGCATGTCCCAGACGTAATGCGGGTTGTGGTAGAACGGATAGGTCTTCAGAAACGAATCGGAATACGAGACGAACACGGTTCCGGCGATCACCGGCACGAACAGAAGCAGGTAGATCGGCAGATGCTTGAAGAACCCGCGCGGAGAAAACCCGAACTCGGAAAGCCGCTCGCGGAAAAGCAGCTTGATGACCAGAACCGGCACCACGAAATAGAAAAACAGGCACCCAAGCGACCAGTAGGCGTGACGGGCGATCGACGAAACGTCCAGCATCAGTGCGCGCGTATCCCCTTCCGGCAGTCTCAGGATCAGGTCGATAGCCGTCTTCTGAACCCATTTCGACGCGGGTCCGCCGATGACGAAGAAGCTGTTGCAAAACAGGACCAGTGCGCCCACCAGCGCGGCGACGTTGGTCTTGAACTCGGGGGAGCGCGGCCTGTCGAGTCCCTGACCCTTGAACTCGTCAATCGCGGTGAACTGGCCGACAAGGAAAGGTATGTATTCGCGAATTTTCATGGTCGCGGATTCTAGACGGCGCCGGTCCGCGATGCAACACCCGGGGTTACGTCCCGCAGGTTTAAACTTTGTCGTTGATCACGCCGAGCAACACTGGAATATAATCCGGACGCCGACATGAACTTCAGGGGTGAGGAATGGGTTTCTTCAAGGGGATGGCCGAGGGCTTCGGTTGCGCGGGCCGGGGCTGCGGCTGGATTATCGGGATACTGGTGTTCCTGATTCTGCTGGGCGTGGTCTGCACCGGCACATGCGGGGCGATCGGGTCCTGACCGGCGTCGTCCATGTCGGGCGTCACGTCAGAACTGCAGATCGCGCTCGCCTTTCTCGGTTCGTTCAAGCCGCTTGATCAGCTCGTCCTTCTGTTCGCCCTCGGGGATCTTCGCCAATTCCTCGGCGATCAGCTTTTCGCCTTTTTCCCTGACCACCGGTGACGCGTAGTCGCAGATGTACTCCTTCAACGTCAACAATGCGTTCGGGGTGCAGAAGCGCTTGATGAACCCGGGAATCGCGAACTCCATGAAGTGCTCGCCGGTGCGGCCCTTGCGATAACAGGCCGTGCACCACGACGGGATCTCGTTCATGTCGGTCAGTTCGCCAACGACCTCGTCCAGCGCCCGGCAGTCGCCGATACGGAACTGTTCCTTCTTCAGGTCCTGCTCTTCATCGGCACATGAATACGCACCGATGCCGATTCTGGTGCCGGCATCGATCTGGCTGCATCCGAATTCGATCAGTTCACGCCGCAGTTCCGCCGGCTCGCGCGCCGTCAGGATCATTCCAACGTACGGCACCGACAGACGCAGAATGGCGATCAGCCGCTTGAACTCGGCATCGGACACGGCGTACTTCGGATCGAAGGCGCGGTTGCTGGCGTCCTTGATGCGCGGGAAGCTGAACGTGTGCGGGCCGACGTTGTACTTCTGTTCCAGGTGAATCGTGTGCGCCAGCATCCCAAGGGCCTCGAAACGCCAATCGTAAAGGCCGAACAGGGCGCCGATCCCGACGTCGTCGCAGCCGCCCTCCATGGCGCGGTCCTGACCGTACAGACGCCACAGGAAATCGGACTTGGGTCCGTGCGGATGCATCGCCTTGTAGGTCGGCACATGGTACGTCTCCTGGAAGATCTGGTACGTGCCGATGCCGACCTTCTTCATCTTCCGGTAGCCTTCGACGTCCAGCGGGATGCAGTTCATGTTGACGCGCCGGATCTCGCCGTTCTTGTTCTTGACCGAGTAGATGATCTCGACCGTGTGCGCCAGCACGTCCACGTCGTAGTCCGGGTGCTCGCCGAAGTCGACCACCAGGCGCTTGTGCCCCTTGTCGATTAGCGCCTTCACCTCGGCGCGCAGTTCGTCATCGGTCAGCGTGCGGCGGACGACTTCCTTGTTTGCCGCCCTGAACCCGCAGTAAAGGCAGGAATTGACGCACTTGTTGCCGACGTAGAGCGGTGCGAACAACACGATCCGGTTGCCGTACACCGTCTTTTTCAGCGTCCGTGCCGCCTGAAACATCTCCTCGAGCAGAGTCGGATCCGTCACCGACAGCAAGGCGGCCATCTCTTCAAGCTCAAGCCGCTTCTTGTCCATCGACCTGGCCAGAATCCGGCGAACTTCCTCGGCCGACGCTTGCGGACGCGCGAGCAGCTCCTCGATGTAGTCCTGCGGAATGAAACTTGTCAGCCCTGTACTGTCCGGACGGATCATTTTGCCTCTACCTCCTGGCGAGTCTTTGCCATCAACGACTTGACCTGCACACCGGGGAGTTTTCCGAGTTTGCCGGTCAGGGCGCTGAGGCGCTCGACAGAGGTATCGGTGATAAGCGTGATGATGCTTACGCCGCGATCATGGTAGGGAAGACCCATGCGGCCGATTACATCGTCGCCGAACTGGGAAATCAGTTCGTTGACTGTCGTGACCGGCGTCACCTGGGGGTCCAGGATGATCGAAACGGTACCGAGCCTCTTTTCCACCGGAAACTCCCGTGAATCAGATATGCCTCGAGAATAGTAAGTCTAAAGCGTCCTCAGAGCAAGTCGGATAAATTTAATCCTCAATTAATTCAACGACTGCCGATGCTGGGAAATGTCTTCGGGTTTTGAGACAATTCCGACGCGAACGGAGCACTGAATGAAAAAGCAACGAATTTTGATGCCCCGGGGAATCCCGATCCTGCTGATCCCGATCGTGCTGGCTGTCGCATGCGACACGACACAAACGCCATCAGGCACGGTCGACATGCTGGTCTACAACGTGGCCGGCCTTCCGATGGAGCTTTCGGACGAAAACCCCGTTGTGAACATGCCGAAGATCGCGCCTCTGCTGAATGCCTATCAACTCGTCCTGGTTCAGGAGGATTTCTGGTTCCACGCCGATCTCGAAGCGGGAACGACGCATCCCTTCAAGTCGGCCCCGATGTGGGAGACGCCGGACTGGGACAAGATCGGGGACGGCCTGAACCGTTTCTCGACCATCCCGTTCCAACCTGTCACCAGGGTCGCCTGGGAGCAGTGCAACGGCCTGATCAACAGTGGAGGCGACTGCATGACGACCAAGGGGTTCTCGGTTGGCCGTCACGAACTGGCGCCCGGGGTCTTCCTGGATGTCTACAACCTGCACATGGATGCCAGCGGTTCCGAAGAGGACATCGCCGCAAGAAAGGCGCAGGCGGAACAGCTTGCCGAATACATCCAGAACGCGTCGGCTGGCGTGGCGGTTCTTGTCGGCGGAGACACAAACCTGAAGGCGACCCGCCCGGAAGATCTTGCGACTCTTGAAGAATTTCTTTCCCAGACCGGCCTGGCCGACTCGTGCCGCGCCGTATCCTGCGGCGACGAGCGAATCGACCGGATCATGTTCAAGAGTTCGGCTGGCCTGGAGATCGAACCGCTCGAATGGAGCCTTCCCGACCAGTTCGTCGACGAAAACGGCAAACAGCTTTCGGATCACCTGCCTGTGCGTGTCATCTTCTCGTGGAACGTGATCGACTGAAAAAGAACGCCTTCCGTTATCTGGTCACCCGCGGGACCTCGATGGTGAACTCGCCTTCCTCGCCGACACTGAAGACCCTGACCGACATCGCGTCATCACCGGTTTCGACGATCGCGAAGGAGTTCGAACCGTACGAGCGGCTCCAGGGAAGAGGCCAGTCTTCCGGCAGCGCGCAGACACCAGGGTCATTGTCTCCGCCAACACCGCCGATCACGAACGTGTTGACACCCTCGACCACGCCCCACTCCACGCCGTGCATGTGACCGTGGAAGGTCGCGTCGACCCCGCCATCCCGGACCATCGGGATCATCGAGAGCTTCAGGCATTCCTCGCCGGTGTAGTCGCACCCGGGCCACTCGGCGACCCAGGCCGGCTGGTGGATGAAGAACAGTCGCCACGCGGCGGTCTTGTATTCCTCGGATTCGAAACGCTGCCGGAAAAACCCGACCTCGCCCCAGTCGACATCCGGCGGGGATATGTAGAAGTCGCGCACCCAGCCACCGCCAATCCACGTGTTCCCGAGACGGGCGTCCCAGTATCCCTCGGCATAGCCGCCCTTCAGGTCGTCCTCGCTCGTGCTGCCTTTCGGAAGGACCACCGACTCGAAAAACATGCGGACGTCGTAATCGTCGTGATTGCCCGGAACCGACCAGATCGTCACGCGACTGGCGATGTCCCGCAGCCCCTGGAAGTACTGGGCGTATTCCTCATCGGTGGGAGTGCTGGCCTGATCACCGACCGAAACCCCAAGATCAACGCCCTCGGCGAGCGCCACGTCAGCCATCCATGCAAGAGCTTCGGGATTGTTGTGGGCGTCGGCAAAGACCAGTATCTTCAAGGGTTTTGATTCCATTGGGAGCGTCCGGAACGACAATTCGACCGTCTGGTTCCCGCCAGTTGAAACCGAATAGAACACCTCGGTTTCGGACGGCAGGTCGGACAGTTCGACCTCGTACTGGCCGTTCACATCCGGACTGGCGCATCTACGGCCCGTGAAATCGCCATGACGATAATCGACGCAGCCCTCGTCCTGAACCGGCGTCTCCGTGCGCCAGACGATCACGGAACTGTCGTGATCGCCCATCTGTATGAACGGACCGCGAACGAACGTGGCGTCGGAAATCTTCGTCCACGGCGTCGATGTAATGGGCGCCGGCGGTTCGCCGGGATCGCTGCCCACGTCCTCGACGGAATCCATGCCGTTGTCCGCCAGGACATCGGTGGACACGTCAAGGTCGCCATCCATCCCACAGACAACGTCAGTGCAACGATTCAGGCATTCGGAACATCCGGCCGTGGCGGTCAACACCACGACAATGGCCACCGGCATCAAAAGTTTGAATGGGTTCAACGCAGACTCCCGGACAAAAAATGCGGAACGCATTATCCACCATCGGTCGCCTGGTTCAATCAGTAATGACAAGGATGCGGAACTGATTCACTGACACGCCGGCACCGCCGGCCTGAAGATGAAATTGCCGAAGTTCACATTGTCGATCATCCCGCGAAACGGGAACAACCCACCGACATGACTACCGATCCACATGTCGCCGTTCGCATCGAAATCGCCGGTCCAGGAGTTCTGTGAACACTCAACGGCTTCGCCACCGAACGACTCGCCCGCCGTCGCGAACCTGCCCGCGGCCGCGTTCCACGGGACGACCGTCATCTTGATCACGTTGCGCCCGTCGATGACGTCGGTGTGAAAGAAGACCCTGTTCCACTGCCCGGCGCGAACCAGCGCCCGAACCCGGGAACTGCCGACGTAGCCGCTGATAACCAGGTGACCTTCGTCCGCCCAGGGCTCAAGGTAGATTCGTATATCCTCGTGACCCAGAAGAAACTGAACACCGCCCGCGCCGCTGGCGAAACCATCCGGCATGAAGTCGAAGCGAATCATGAATTTGTTCGAATCGGCGATGGCGACCATCGGGCTTTCGGCCCCGGTGCTGACGACACGCAGATACGACGTGCCGCCATCGAAACGGGCGGCCTTCCTGAACGTCGACACCGCCCGCTGATCCACGCACATCCCGGCCTGAATATCGCATTTCCCCTTGATCGCGACACATTCGGAATCGTTCGCGCACCTGCCCGAAAAAACCACGGCTTCGGGGTAGGAAACACCGTTTACGGCCAGCGGAGTGTCCCAGCCCGCCAGATTCTCGGTCACGCCACCGTTGAATGTCGCCTTGAAGATGTCGAACTCCGGCTGGTACATGCGACCAAGCCGGTCCTTGCCGATCGCCTGCATCGTGGCCAGTTCGTTCCTGTCGACCAGCCGGTCGTTAGAACAGTCCTCGGGCCCCGTCGGTTCCCCACCCAGGTTTCCCATCGACAAGTCGAATCTGTAGGGGCCTTCCGACGGGTCGGGCGGCTCACCTTCAAAACGATAGGCGTCCCAGTTGATCCGGCAGACGCCATCCCGACAGTAACCCTTGAAAGGGTCCTTATGCGGCGCCTTGTTACGCCCCTTGTCGGTAAAACACTCCACCTCGCGCACCAGCATCCGGTCCCGCCACGTCGCTACTTCACCCCTGGAAACCGGGTTGACCTCGACCAGATCGTCCTCGGCAAGTTCGCCCAGAAGGCCCTTGCTGAAACGAAGGTTGCTCCTGCTGCATCCCTCGTGGAATATGGTGGTGCCAGAAGGCGCGTCCGATGTCAGGGGACGCATCCCGGCTCCGAAACTGTTGTATCCATAGTTCATCAATGAAGGCACGTTCGGATACTGTGGCCAGGCGGTCCCGGAACGATCCCGGCCCGCGTCGAGGCGCACCTCCGGACAGGCCACGCAGGCCCCTCCGGCCGGACAGCCATACCCGTATTTCGTGTACGACAGGTCGGAAAGCCCCAGAAGATGCCCTACCTCGTGCGAAAGAATCGACAACACGTCCGAATGGCTTCGGTCGTCATTCTCCTTCGCGCCGCGCCAGACCAGAGACCTGTATCCGCGGGCGGACTGCCCCTCGGAACCGGACGTGGAAAGGGTGAAGAAACCGACCCCCGTGTACCTGAACTCCGGCTTGAAGAAACGGTTGAAGTACGCAAGCGTCCACCTGACTCCGCCGCTGACCTCGGAACCGAACTTCGCTTCCACGTATTGGTGCCTGGTAACGTGCATCCCCGGCCCTTCATCCGAATAGACATGCACGTTGAACAGGTAAGGAAGGTCATCCTTACCCTCGCAGGGCGCCGAACTTCCGTCCCAGCACAGCAGCGGGGCGTCATGCCAGGCGTTCTTCAGCAGATCCTGCCCGGCGGTCGTAACCTTGTATTCGAGCCCGGCGGACTCGATGTAGTCATTGAAAACGTAGACATCGTAAATGTGGGGGTTTGGATCCGACAGCGCCGACACATCCAGGCCGACGCAATACTCGCCGTCCGGGCATCGGGGGTCGTCATTGAACCCGAAAGCCGTGCAGCGACCCGGATTGTTGTATGGCGGCGCCGGAGTCCGGGTGCAGTGGACGCCCTTGGCGAAGACCTCGGCGGAATCGGAAAGCCCGTCATTGTCTGAATCGGCCGCCGTCCACTTGCCGCCAAAGGATGCCACCCTGGCGGCGTAGTCACGACACGACATGCCCTGGATGCCGACGCCATCGGGAACCACGTCGTCGATGGAGTCGCACGAACCAAGCACATGTTCGATAGCGGCGGTCAGCCCGTCCCCGTCCAGATCCGCCGAGTCCGGTCCCGTCCAGCGGCCACCGTCCGACTCGCCACGCCTGACGAAGAAAAGCCGGGCGTTCATCGAATATCTGGTGCCGGCGGAATCGCGGTCGTCATGCACGCCGACGATGACACGCCCCTTGAAGTCCCCGAAGCCGACCGGCACCGTGACCCTGCTCAGAAACATGGATGAATCGCCGTACCTGAAATCGTCGTTGAACAGAAACCGCCCGCAACCGTCGTCACAATCGGCCGAGGAACTGTCAAGGATCAACAGCTTCGAGTCGTGGTACTCGCGATGACCAGGCGAGCCAGCGCTGATCGAGTTCGAATTCTTGCCGACGAAGACGGTGTCGCCTTCGCGAATCTCGCGACCCGTGACGTGCCAGCCCCCGAAGTCGACGTCGGGTATTACCGTCGGCTGCCCGTCGTCAAACGAGACCTCGAGCGAGGCGGTTCCCCGTCCGCCGGGGGCCGCGCCTGTCATAACCAGCCGGTAGAGGCGGCCCGGACGAGTCCGCGCCACGATCAACGAGTCGAAGGGTTCCGGGGTGTCTTCGTTTCCGTTGTCATCGATGGAAACCACCGTTCCCCGGGAACATGAATCGTCATCGCACTCCAGCAGCATCAACATCGTGTCCGGCGTTGGATGGCCGAACCACGCGGCAAGACTGGACGAAGCCGCGCGAACCCGGCCACCGGTCTCGCCCGCGCGAAAATCCATGTGATAGAGCCTGAACACGTGGTCGAAGGCGCATACCACGCCGTCTGGACCGACGCAGCCATCCGCCTCCACGCCAACGGTTCCCCGGGACACGACCACGGGCATCGCGGACGGGTCAGGATCCAGACCCACGCGTGCCTTGATCGAATACATGTCGACCGGCACCGTCCCGGGATCCGCGCCCGTCACCGCACCCGCGGCCGACGCCGTTGAAACGCCCCCGGAGATCAGCGCGACGAACGCGACAAAAACAGAAAATGACTGAATCAAGCTGGTTTTCATGCAATCAATGGTACTTCAATCCGATTGATCGCGTTTCCGGAAATGTTCAATGGAACTTGACAATGGACTGCGACAGCCTAATTTGGATAAAAGGTGTCCGATTTTGACACAACCTGCTGAATGGAGAATGACAAAATGAAAAAGACTATTGAAAACATATTCACGGGTGCTGTTCCACTGGTCGGTCGCGTTCTTCTGGGGATCCTGTTCCTGTTGAGCGGCATCAACAAGATCGGAGGGTGGGAACAGACCGCCGGCTTCATGGGTTCGGTGGGCATGCCGCTGGTGCCGCTGTTCCTGGCCGGCGCGATCGCGGTCGAGGTGCTCGGAGGACTGTCGCTGATACTCGGCGTTCAGGCCAGGGCCGGCGCCTCCGCACTGTTCCTGTTCATGATCCCCACGACGCTGCTGTTCCATGCTTTCTGGAACATGTCAGGCCCCGAGGCCCACATGCAGCAACTCATGTTCATGAAGAATCTGTCGATTATGGGTGGTCTGGCGATGACGGCCGCGTGGGGTTCCGGACGCTACAGCCTGGATCGACTGCCCTGCCCGTTCAAGGCTGCCCGCCAGTCTTGACCGCCGTTACCACGATGAACCCGCCCAGCCGTCCGGCCGGTGTCTTCCCGACAAGCCTGTCCGAGAGACCAAGCACGCGATCAACCACCGGAACCTTCATGGCGGCCGCGAACGGGATGATGGTGCGGATCCCGCGGACGCGCAAAACCTTCATGTCCGCCGGAAAATACGAAAGTGCTGTCCCGACTGAGTCGTACCTGGTGAAGACGTCGGTGTCGACCACGCCATCGCCGATGGCCGACGGCCTTTTGAACGACTTGATCAGGCTGCGTATGCTGTGACTGTTGTAGAACTCCGCGGCCACGAATCCACCCGGCCGCACCACGCGGCACATCTCGCCAACCGCGCCGCGGATATCCTCGATGTGGGCCAGAACCTTGAAACTCACTGCCGCGTCGAACGAATTATCCGGGAACGGCAGGGACAGCGCATTCGCCTGAACAACCGACAGGCCTCTATTCCGCGCCATTGCCAGCATTCCGGCAGACAGGTCCGCACCGGTCACATGCGAGGCGATCGGCGCAAGACGGGACAGGATCAACCCGGTCCCGCACCCGACCTCCAGCACATCCTTGTCACGGACCAGATCAGCGACCGCGCTGACCTCGGACTGGTCAAGAAAAGCGTGGTAGCCACGGTGCCGCTCGTTCTCGTAGCCGCCCGCCATAACATCGTAGTAGCTTCTGTTATCCATCGACTGGAATCTTCCCGGCCAGTTCAAGATACAAGGCGGCGTGAGCCCTGGCCATGGCGGCCGCCGAGTGGTTTTCAAGCACATATCCGCGGCCAGCCGCGCCAAGAACCTGGGCGTCGCCACCAGATCCGAGAGTTGCCTCGAGCGCCGCCGCCAGGGCAGCGCCGCTGTCTGGCTCGACACCGCGCACGACCCCGGCCTGAATCATCTCGTCCATGGGAGTGGATCCCCCGACGATGGCAGGTACCCCGGCGGACATGCCCTCGAGCACGGCCAGGGGAATGTCGGTCTTCGCATAGGTCGTCTCGACCGGAAGCACCTGACAGTCCACGCACGTAAGCAAATCCCTGAAATTGGGCACGTTCCCCATGAACCGCACCCTGCCCGCGGCGACCTCGGATGCCAGGCTGGACTCGATCTCGGACATCACCCGTCGGGACGCGGCGGTCTTCGGACGGCAGGCGAACACAAAAACAAGGCGCATCCGATCCTTCAGAATCCTGATGGCACTGGCAGTCGTGGCCGCTCCGGACGAGAACTCAAGATCACCGGCGTACAGAACGATCCTGGCGTCGGGCGGCAGGCCGAATCCAGTGCGGATGAACTTCCTCGCATCGGCCGAAACCGGTTCGATCGGTTCGATACCGGGTTTCACATGAACGACCTTCGCATCCAGACCCCGCGCCCTGACGGCCTCGTTCACCAGCGTCTCGGCGTACCTGGACCAGACGACGATCCTCTCGGCGAAAAGTCCGTCGGCAAGCACGCCTGGCCGGTTGGGAAGGCTCATGACGGTCTGAACCATCCGGACGTCCGGCCTGCGCCTTCTGACGATGCGGGCGGCCATCGACGTGGGGCCGTTCGGAGAGAAGAAAAAGTGCGCGATCGGCGGCATCCGCTGAATCATCAGGCGCGCCATGAGCCGCATCTTGTCCAGCCCCGGCAACCTGAACGACGACCCGCCGCCATAGACGGTTTCACTTTCCACGTTGGGAAGGTCCAGGTGGCTGCCCGAAGGCACCATGACCGAAATGCGGAACTCGGGAAGGTTTCTGGCCAGAAGCCATGGCAGCAGTTTTCCGGAGTCGTTCCACGGAGGAACAAGCGGCTTGGTGACGTAGAGGATGTCAGATGCCTTCAAATCCGAACCTCATCCCGGCTGGGGCATAGCCGCAAGGCTTATCCCGGGCCTGGGTTATCGGCCGTAACCACCTCGTTCCACGGTCTGGCGCCAGCCGCGCGCACACTGGACGTGATCGCCTCGGCCGCCGCCTTCACCTCTTCATCCGACAATGTCCGATCCGACGCCTGGAATACCAGCCTGAACGTGACGCTTCTGAAACCCGCCGGGATCGGTTTGCCAGCATACACATCGATCAGTTCCAGTCCGTTCAGGAACGGCCCGCCCGAACTTTTGATCGCGTCCTGCACGACCGAGACACACGTCCGATCGGCGATAATCAGCGAAAGATCTATCTGGCTGGAAGGGAACCTGGGAATCGGCGTGAATCCCGCGGGTCGCCTGGGTGCCGCCATCAAATCGTCGAGCACGAATTCCACGTAGACCGCTCCGCCCAGGACATCAAGACCGCGCATGACGGCCGGGTGCACGACCGTGACATACCCCACCACGGCCCCGCCGACACGAATCTTCAGCGCGGCGCCCGGATGCAACCACGGCAGCTTCTCGCCATCCACGTCATCCGCCGACACATCGATCGCCGGAGCCACGAAACCGTGGATGGACAGGAAACGTTCGATGACGCCCCGTGTCTGGCGGAACAGAACCTCGAGCTGATCCCGGCGGCGCGACGCACGGGAGTACGAAAGGATGCCGATGTGCCAGCTCTGAAGCGGGACTCCCTCGTCATCGTGATGGGCCGAGAACACTCGACCCACCTCAAAAATCTGGAAATCATTGAAGTTCTTTGAATTCAGTTCCATCGCGCCAAGGATATTCGGCGCCAGATGGGTCCTGAGCGTCACATGGTCGGCGGAGATCGGATTCTTCAGCGTCAACGCTTCCCGCGGCTCGAAGCCGATCTTCTTCAGCGTGTCGCGGCTGTCGAACGAGTATCTTTCAATCTCATCCAGACCACAGTCGCTCGCCAGGATGTGCTTGCTGCGGAAGATGAAGGCACGGTGTTCCAGACGCGGCACCAGGCTGACCACTGCCTTTGAATGAACCGGAACAATGTTGTCGTAACCGACGAACCGCCCGACCTCTTCCAGCAGGTCCTCTGGAATCGATACGTCCTTGGTCGCCCGCCACGACGGAACGGTCACCAGGAAGATCCCGTCCGGTCGAAGTTCGATCTCGAACCCGAGACTTGCCAGAATCTTCAGGGTCTGGTCCGACGGCACGTTCCTGCCGAGACGACGACTGACAAATGCCGGATCGAGTCTCATCGTGACGGTGCGGGGCGGGTTCGGGAACAAATCGTAGGCCTTCGACGACGCTGCCGCGCCGGGACATACCTCGGCCAGCAATTTCACGAACATCGCCATTGCCTGGGCCGCCGCGCGCGGGTCGAGACTCTTTTCGAACCGGGCCGACGAGTCTGTCCTGAGGGAATGCCTTACCGAGGTACGGCGAATCCGGCCAGGATGGAAGTTCGCGCACTCGATGAAAAGCCGCGACGTGTCCGGAAGAACTTCGCTGTTCTCGCCACCCATCACGCCGGCCAGGGCCACGCCGCGACTCGAGTCGGCGATCAGCAGATCCTCGCCGGTAAGGACGTGATCCTGCCCGTCGAGCGTCCTGAACGCCTCACCCTGCGCCGCCCTTCTGACGATGATCGTGTCGTCGGTGATGTTCCGGCGATCAAATGCGTGCATCGGTTCCCCGACCGCCATCATGATGTAGTTCGTCAGGTCGACGATGTTGCTGATCGGCCTCAGCCCCACGGCCCGCAGCCTGTGGCGGATCCAGAAGGGAGATGGCGCGATCCCGACGCCGTCAAAACACATTCCCAGATACCTGGGACAGTCGATCGGTTCCTGGACGCTCACGGACATCAGGTCGGCCGTGCCCTGGGCGAATTCCTCGTCGAGGGTAATGAGCGTGCGGCCCATCATCGCCGCGACTTCCCTTGCCACGCCGTAGTGACCCCAGAGATCCGGGCGGTGGGTGATCGACTTGTTGTCGACCTCGAAAACGGTGTCGACGATCGGCAGGGCGTCGACCAACCTGGCGCCCACGACCGAATCAACCGGCAGTTCCATGACGCCGGAATGGTCGTCGGACAGCCCGAGTTCCTTTTCGGACGCGACCATCAGCCCGCTTTCGATGCCGTGGATCGTCACCTGGGAGATCTGCACGCCACCTGGCAGTGTCACTCCCGGCAGTGCAACCGGCACCTTGAGTCCAGCCGCGATGTTCGGGGCCCCGGAAACGCCCGAAACCACACGCCCGCCGACATCGACCTGAATCGCCTTCAGCGTCGCGGACCCTTCGACCGGCACGCAAGACACCACCTGTCCGACCAGAACGCCGTCCAGACCGACGCCAATCTTCTGTACGCCTTCCAGTTCGGCCACCGTCATCGTGAATCGCTGCGCGACGGAGTCGGGGTCGATCCCGGACAGATCCACGTAATCACAAAGCCAGTTCCACGAGTACTTCATCTTTCTTCCCAAAAACAGGCCATCGGCCTAGAACTGTCTGACAAACCTCAGATCTCCGGACATCAGCCAGCGAATGTCGTCGATCCCGTATCGCATCATCACCAGCCTGGACAAGCCAAGCCCGAACGCCCAGCCTTCCCACTCCGCCGGATCCAGGCCGCCCGCCCTGATGACGTTCGGATGAATCAGCCCACACGGCATCAGCTCGACCCAGCCGCTGCGCTTGCAGACGGGACATCCCTGCCCGCCGCAGACCATGCACTGGATGTCCAGTTCGAAGCCGGGTTCGACGAACGGGAAGAAACCGGGACGGAGCCTTACGGTGACCTGCCGCCCGAACACGCCCGAAAGCAGCGTCATCATTGAGGAAATCAGGTTGGCGACCGAAACCGATCGATCGACCATGATCCCCTCGACCTGGTTGAACGTGTGTTCGTGTGAGGCGTCGGTCGCCTCGCAACGAAACACGCGGCCGGGAAAGACCGCCTTGAAGGGCGGCTTGAACTGTCGCATGGCCCTGACCTGACCCGGCGACGTGTGCGTCCGCAACAGGTTTCCATCTGTCAGGTAGAAGGTGTCCTGAGTGTCGCGTGCCGGGTGATCCGCGGGGATGTTCAGGCCGTCGAAGTTGAAGAATTCGCTTTCGGCCTCGGGGTAGTCCAGCGTGTAGAACCCCATCCTCTCGAAGACGTCCACGACCTGTTCCGTCACCAGCGTCAGCGGGTGCAGGTGTCCCGGACGTGAATGAAGGCCGGGCATCGACGTGTCGATGAACATCGCCGCCGCCTGTTCCTGGATCTCGCGGGCGGCGACCTCGGTCGTCCGCTGGGCGATCGCGGTCTGTATCTCGTTTTTCAGGATGTTCAGATCGCGCCCGACCAGCTTTCTCTGATCCGGGTCGAGCGTTCCGAGTTCCTTCATCCGATTGGTGACGACACCCTTCCGGCCCAGCCAGAACACCTCGATGTCCTTGAGGGCCGCCGTCGTCGACGCGGCAGAAATCTGTTTGAGTGCTTCTTTTTTCAAGTCTTCCATGGATTTACCAGTCTAAACACAAGCAGCAGAGTCGGTCGCCCTTTTATCACCTAAGGCCGCATTTGTCGAGCGCGCGAGCCGATCTCAGGATGGATGAACGATGTATACAACCACAATCGCGATGCTGTTATCATTCCCGCGGAAATTTCCGGCCCGCGGGAGCGAGCCGGCGAACAGAAGTGACAACGCGGAGGCGAAGCATGAGGAACACGACAATCATTGCATGGGCGGCTGCGGCAATCCTGGCGTTCTCAGCCGGTTGCGGCGACAGCGGGGAACCGATTTCCGAGGACATTCCGGACATGCCGGATACCCTGCGGGATGTCGTCGACACCGACGGCGTGGAGGACGCGGAACAGGACACGGTGCCTCCGGAACAGATCGTCCGCTTCATCTTCGTGTCCGACATCCACTACCGGGTGACCGAGGGTGGGACGCGGGACGACAGCTATCTTCAGGCGCGTGTCGACCTGATAAACGCGATTGAGGGCGACTTCGACGCGCTCGTCACCGGTGGCGACAACTTCGACCACATCCTGCCGGCCTGGCATGACCTGGAGGCAATGCCTGCCCAGGACCACCCGATGTACTGGTTTGTCGAAGAGATGAACAAGCTGAAGATGCCGTGGCGGGCCGCCATCGGAAACCACGAGTTCTACGACTTCCACGGCGACCTTCCGGTCCTGACGACGGACGGCGACGCGCGCGGCGCGGTGTTTTCCGAAGTCATGGAACGGCCTCTCTATTCGACCTGGGAAATCGACGGCGTCAAGCTGATCGTCCTGAACTCGCTGGAGGAAGGCGCGTGGGGCGAAACCCACGGTCTGATGGGCAAGTTCTCGACCGAACAGTTCGAGTGGCTGCGGACCGAACTGGACTCCGGCAAGCCGGCCATGCTTTTCTTCCATCACCCGCCCAGCTCGTTCGCGCCGGTGTCGCCCGGCGGCCAGCTCTGCGAGGTGCTGGAAGAGTATCCGGGGCAGGTCAAGGCGATTTTCGCCGGACACCTTCACGGCTTCTTCAAGGGCGACTACTGCGGCGTTCCCTACTACATGGTCGAGAACTTCCAGGCCGCTGAAAACAAGTGGTTCGAGGTCGAGTACAACGCAACGACGGACACGTTGACCCTGCTGAACGAGGCGGACATCCCGTTCCCGGTGGTTCCGGATTTCACGTGCGAGCCGGGTGAATCAACCATCACCGACCCGGCTGCCGCGACCGGCACCTTCCAGCGCATGACGGTCAGCGAGGGCGTTTCGGACGCGACCGGACTGGGTGAGATGCTCGGCGAAATGATGTCGGCGATCCCGTTTGTGTTCTCGTTCGACGGTTACAATTCGGAAAACGGCTACCAGAGCCGGCTCAGCATCGCGTCGCGCTGGGAGATCGACAACTACCTGACATACGTGGACGGTTCCCCGTGCCTGGAGATCCCGCTGCGCTGGAAGGAAGGAGCTCCCTGCTTCGAGGCCGGGCCGGTCAGCATGTTGGTCCAGCTCATTCCGTTCCTTTCGGCCGTATCCGACGACCCGGTCAACCCGGAGTGGTCCGCGGCGCTCGACATCCGCAACATGGTTCTGGAAGGCAGGATCGGCGATGACGGCCAGGGCGTCCCGGTGATAGTGGACGGGATCATCACGGCCACGCTGATGCGGGACCAGACGCTGAACGACATGAAGACCATCCTGGTAAATGAGTACTGTGGCGGTCGCACGTCCGGCTGCACGCCGGGCGAAGGCACGTTGCCGGCCTGTGCCGCCGAACTCGACGAAGCCGCGGTCGCGACCATCTACGAGGCCATAGCCTACAAGTGCGACACGCAAATCATGGGATTCGGGGCGCAGATGCTTATCGACATGGTGGCCACGCTTCCGGACGAGACCCACATAACCGGCAAGCTTGGCAGCGAGGTTCTGGCGGTCGCGGAGCTCGAGGACGGCGGCGCCATCACCGACCAGATCTTCTCGACCGAAGCCGGGATGAACTGCGCCGCGCAATGAACCAGCGTGGCACCGTCTGACCCAAAAGTGCTAGTATTGCTCCGTTCGGGAAGGGGGCCGCACGCCGCGGTCCGACAACAAGAAAATCCTTGAAGGAGTCAGATGATGCGGAATTTCCTGTTCGCTGCGTTAACGGCGGTACTTTTCACGGTGATGGCGGTTCCGGCCACCGCTCAGGATGAAGGCGGGACTTCGCCCGTTCTGACCCCGTCCGATATGCTCAAGCAGTCAGACCAGCTATGGAAGAAGCGCAACGTTTCCGGCAACGCGCAGAAGTCCTTCGACATGGCCGAGGCCGCCCTGAAGGCCGGCGGTGACGAATTCGAGGCCAGATGGCGCATGGCTCGTGGTGCGTTCTGGGTCGCCGAACGCTCCAGCGACAAGAAGGTCAAGGAGACGATGGGCTGGCGCGGCTACGAGGAAGGCCTGAAGGCATCCAAGCTGCAGCCGGGCCGCGTCGAGGGCTACTACTTCGGCGTGATCTCGCTGGGACAGTATTCGATCGCGATCGGCGTGCTGAAGGCGATCGGAAAGGGCGTAAAGGGCAAATTCGAGAGCATGGGAAACAAGGCCGTGGCCGTGAATCCCGCCTACGACTTCGGCGGTCCGGATCGGGCGATGGGCGTTTACTGGCGCGACCTGCCCAAGATCGCCCGCGACCTGAAGAAGGCTGAAAAGCACATCAAGGCGTCGATCGACAAGGGCGAAGTCAAAATCCGCAGTCATTTCTACCTGGCCGAGATTTACCTGATGACCGACAGGCGCGATCTGGCGAAGGCCGAACTCGAAAAATGCTCGCAGATGGACCCCGGCGCCGAGGACTACGCGGACGGCATACTGTTCAAGAAGAGCTGCGAGAAACTGCTGAAGAAGGAATTCCCCCCCGCCAGTTGACCTTGTCCCCGCTTCCTGCAATCATTCCGGCGTGAAATAACGTTCGCCGACAGGAGGATACATGAATAAGGTCTTTGAATCGGCCGACGCCGCGGTCGCGGATATCAACGACGGAGCGGTTGTGGCCGTGGCTGGGTTCGGTCTGTGTGGCGTGCCTGAGAACCTGATTGAAGCATTGATCAGGAAGGCTCCCCGACATCTGACCGTGATTACCAACACGTGCGGAACGGACAACGAAGGTGTCGGCCGGGTCATCGCGGCTGGACTCGTGGATCACATCATCGCCAGTTACATTGGCGAGAACGCCGTTGTCGAGAAGCTGGTCGCCGAAGGCAAGCTGACCTGCGAACTGATGCCGCAGGGCAGTATAGCCGAGGCGCTCAGGTGCGCCGGCATGGGAATCCCGGTGTTCTACACCCCGGCGGGCGTCGGAACGGTGCGCGCCGAGGGCCGTGAGACACGTGTGTTCGACGGGCGCGAGTATCTGATGGAAAAGGCAATCAAGCCCGATTTCTCGCTGGTCAAGGGTCACCTGGGAGACGCGCGCGGCAACCTCCGTTTCCGCCTGACCACGCGCAACTTCAACCCGCCAATGGCGATGGCCGGAGCCGTCACGGTGGCCGAGGTCGAGCAGATGCTTGATGTCGGCGGGATCCATCCGGACGATGTCCATCTTTCGGGCATCTACGTGGATCGTATTGTGAAAGGCGCGATTTATCGCAAGCCGATCGAGCGGCGGACCACCAGACCCAGGCAGGCATGATTGCCGGCCGCCGTTGCGGCCGTCACCGGAGGTTTTCAATGCTGACACGCGAACAGATAGCGATGAGGGTCGCCCGTGAGGTGAAGGACGGTTACTATGTCAACCTGGGCATAGGGCTGCCGACCCTTGTTTCAAACTATATCCCCGAAGGGGTTGACGTCTTTTTTCAGGCCGAGAACGGCCTTGTCGGGGTTGGACCGTTCCCCTTCGAGGGCGAAGAAGACCCGGACTTGATCAACGCAGGCAAGCAGACGGTCACGGCCGTGCCGGGCGCCGCGGCCATCGACAGCACCGAGTGCTTCGGCATCATCCGCGGAGGCCACCTGGACATGACCGTGCTGGGCGCCATGCAGGTCGCGGCTAACGGCGATCTGGCCAACTGGGCGGTTCCCGGCAAGATGGTCAAGGGCATGGGCGGCGCGATGGACCTGGTCACGGGCGTCAAGCACGTCATCGTCGCAATGGAGCACACGGCGCGTGGCGCCCACAAGATCGTCGAGCGCTGCACGCTCCCGCTGACCGGCCTCGCTTGCGTCAACAAGATCATCACCGATATGGCGGTGATGGAGGTCACCCCCGACGGGCTGGTTCTTCAGGAAACAGCGCCCGGAGTGACGGTCGAAGAGATCAGGGCCGCCACCGGCGCGAAGTTCACCGTGTCCCCGGACCTGCGGGAGATGACCCTGTGAGGGTGATGGCGGTGGATCCGGGCACCGTCCGCTGCGGCATAGCCGTATGCGACTGGCTCGGTCTGCTGGCGACACCGGTCGGCGTGATCCGCGTGAAGGACGGACGTGAACTGCCGGCGGCAATCGCGGCCAGGGCAGTCGAACTGGAAGCCGGGTTGATCATCATCGGTTATCCGGTTTCCATGGACGGCACGGTCGGTCCGCGGGCGCTTGCGGCCGAACGACTGGCCCAACAGGTTCGGGCGCACACGGAACTCGAGGTCCGTCTTTTCGATGAAAGACTGACGTCGGTCGAGGCCGAGGACCTGCTGAAAGAAGCCGGACGAACGCTCAAGCAGTCAAAAGAGATGCGTGACGCGGCCGCGGCCGCGGTGCTGCTGACATGGTGGCTCGAAAAGAATCCGCAGGGCACGCTGGCCCCAGCCGGCGAATCGGAGGAAACATGTTGAAAAGACTGATATTCCTGATACCGATCCTGCTTCTGTCTACCAGTCTGGCGACTGCCGCGCTGGGACAGACCGAGGTTGACGCCCCGGTTGCAGCGGAAGATGTCACCGCTGCTGACGAAGCATCCGCGCAGGCGGATCCGTCGGTTGACGAACCAGCTTCCCTGGTTGAGCCGCCTGTGGCGGAAGAACCGCCTCTGCCGGAAGAACCGACGGCTGACGTCGACGATGAAAGCTACAAGCCGTTCTGGGTGAACCTGGCTGTCATGGCCGAGATCTCCATGACCAGAAACCAGCCGACCACCTTCAGGTTTGGTGTCGGGGCCCAGTTCGCCGACCGGAACAGGATGCTGACCTTCACCCCGACTTTCTACGGAATAAGCGGTATCGAGGGGCTGGTGGATTCGGTCGGATTCAGACAAGGTTCGGGTGCCGACATCTTCGCGGACGAATACCGCGTGTACGGCAACAGATCGGACGTTGCCGGTATCGGAGCCGCGGCCGCCTTCGAGTTCTCGCTGTTCCACTTCACCCGGGGCCGCCTGTCGGTCTACTTCGCGGGTGGCGTGGACTACTACATCCCGCAATACGAGTTCACCGGCCACGATCCGTCACTGACATGGCGCCTCGAAGTCGGTCCGGCCCTCTACATCTACGCCGATGACGGCGCGGAGGTGGCGCTGTCCGCGGCCTTCCTTTACAACGGCGTCGTGTTCGCGGGCACGACTGAGTACAAGGAGCCCGGGATGGGCGCCACCATCAATTTGAAGGTCGTCCTGGACATCAACGAACTGCTCAAACAGTCCAGGGAGCGCAAGGCGCGTAACGGCGAGGTGGCAAAATGAAAACCGACAGGAACAACGGATACTTCATGCGTTCGTTCGTCATGGCGACGTTCGCCTGCGCCTCGCTTCTGACGGTCTTTTCCGGCTGCGACGAGGACTGGGAATACAGACCGCCGCTTTCCCGCAACGACGCGATCATTCCGGCCAGCCTTGATCTGGACGGGAACGCCTTCTTCGGCGTGATCGGCGTGGGCGGCTCGCCGATCTCCGGCGACGGCAGGTATGTCACGTTCGCCACGCGGGCCGATGACGAAACCGAACAATCGCTGGCCCAGGTTTACAGGGTCGATCTTCAGGACGGCTCTTCAACGCTGATCTCCAGGAACGCTGACGGCGCACCCGGCGATCGCGACTCCGGGGTGCCATCGATCGACTCGGACGGCGACACCGTCACATTCGCGTCGTTCGCCCAGAACTTCGCGCCGGGGTTGGACCTGCCCGCTGTCGGCGTCTACGACCCGGCCGTCTACACCTGGGAGGCGTCGACCGGAGCGGTGAAGGGCGCGGGCGCTTTCACATCGACAAACCCGTCGATCAGCGCCGACGGCAACACGGTCTGCTTCCGCAACAACGACCTGCCGGTCTGCCTGGACACCAGGAACAACCAGACGACGATACCGATGCTGCTGGACGATGACACGTGGGACAGCGGCGAGCCGGCGTACGACTTCCTGAACCCGGTCGTGAACCGCGACGGCACCGTCATCGCGCTGGTCACCGATCGCCCGTTCGACGAAGACGACGACAACGGCCTGGCCGATGTCTACGTCTTCGAGTCTTCCGGGCTGAACACTCCGCAACGCGTCAGCATCCTGCCGGACGGCAAAAGCGTCGACTGCGAAAGCCATCAGCCGGTACTCAGCGCCGACGGTTCTATGGTCGCGTTCACGTCGTGCTCGGCGCTCGGATTCACCGACGGTATCACCGAAGACCAGATCATCTACCTGTTCAACCGTCGGGCTTCCACACTCACGGCATTGATGCCGACCAACCCGCCTTCGACTCCGGCCGAGGACATGGTCGAGTGGGGAAACGGATGGCGTCCGTCGATCTCCGCGGACGGAAGGTACGTGTCGTTTGAGCAGTACATGGATGGCGAGTGGGGAATCCTGGTCTGGGACCTGGAGCGCGACATGTATGCTCCGGTCGTCAACGGACACATCTTCGACGCGTCCGACCCGGACCTGTACCGCGGGGCCGCCGGCGGCATGATCTCGGCCGATGGCACGACGATCCTGTTCGCGGCCTACACCAGCTTCTGGCAGCAGTGGTCGCGATACACGCTGTTCGTCACCGCAAATCCGCTGTTCCAGGTACCGCCCGTGGAATGAACCGAGGCGTCATCGCCACTTGGTCAGAATCTCGGGCTGATCATCGGTAATCAGAACCGTGTGTTCCCAGTGCGCCGCGGGGCTGTGATCCGCCGCGATTACGGTCCATCCATCGATAAGAATCTTCACTTTTTCCTTGCCCAGCATAAACATCGGCTCGATGGCCAGCGTCATGCCGCGCCGCAGGATCGGACCGGTTCCCGGAACCCCGTAGTTCGGGATGCCCGGGTCCTCGTGCAGACTGCGCCCGACTCCATGGCCGCAGAATTCGCGAACAATCCCCAAGCCTTCCGACACGGCCCAACTCTCAACCGCGAACGATATGTCATGCAGCCTGTTTCCGGGACGAGCCTTCTCGATCCCGGCGTACAGGGCGCGACGCGTGGTCTCGTCCAGCCTGGCAACGTCCGGGTCGGCCTTGCCGGCGATCCGCGAAAACGCGGAGTCCGCGTAGTATCCCTTCCAGATCACGCCGCAGTCGACGCTGACAATGTCGCCATCCTCGACCACCCGCCTGCGCGAGGGAATTCCGTGGATGATTTCTTCGTTGATCGATATGCACGCAACGGCCGGGAAAGGCCGGGCGCCACGCGTCATGCCAGGCTGACCACGAAAGGCCGGCTGACATCCCGCGGCCGCGATCTGCTTTTCCGCCCACTCGTCCAGTTCACCCGTGCTGACCCCGGGCACAATCCGTTCGTGCATCCCCTGAAGCACATCGGCCAGGATACGGCCGGCCTCGCGCATCAGTTTCATCTCGGCATCGGACTTAATCAGGATCACCGCTTTCTGCCTCTTCAAAGTCCGGTGCTACACTAGCACCCGGCCGCATCGTTTCGCAAGGAGCCGGATGAATCGACAGGGCTGGCGGGTTGCATCGTTTTTCAACCCATCCGATAACAACAGGGTCCACTGCACGCTGTGTCCGCATGGGTGTGTCATTCCGGACACGAAAGCGGGCGACTGCCTGATCAGACGCAACGAAGACGGCGTTCTGTACACGACCGTCTGGGGCAGGCCTGGCGAGATCTCGGTCGGGCCGATCGAGGAAAGACTGATTTTCCATTACCTTCCGGGCTCGCGCGTCTTTTCGATGGGAACGCCCGGATGCAACCTCGACTGCTCTTTCTGTCCACATCACGAACTTGCCCAGTCGGAAGCGCCGGACATGGTCCAGCTCGAGATGGGCCCCGACAGGATTGTGGAGGCGGCCCAGTCCAACCACTGCCGCGCAATCGCCTTCGCCTTCAACGAACCCGTGGTCTATGCCGAGTACCTGATGGAGATCAGCGCGGCCGCATCGCGGGCGGATATCAGGTCTATCGCTGTTACGAACGGGTTCATCACCAGGTCGGCCATCAGGGATGTCTTCCGGCACATTTCCGCCGCGATCGTCGAAATCAAGGCTTTCGATCCGAACTTCTACCGCGAACAATGCCACGCCACTCTGACCGACGTCCTGCACGCCACGGTCGAGATGGCCGAACTGGACATCCACGTCGAACTGGCGACCACGATCATTCCAGGGCTGAACGACTCCGATCGGTCGATGCGCACGCAGGCTTCGTGGATCAGGGACAGCCTTGGCATGGACACACCGCTGCACTTGAAGGTATTCAAGCCGGTGTACCGGCTGGCGAATGTCCGCGAAACTCAGCTTCGCACGCTCGAAAGACTGGCCGAGGTCGCGCGCGCCGAGAACCTGCGCTATGTCTATGTGGACGGCGTCAAGTCGGCCTGGAATAACAGCCGGTGCCACCGGTGCGGTTCACCGCTGATCGAGCGCGACGGTCACGAGATTTCCTCCATCAGGTTCGAGGCCGACTGTCTCTGCCCAGGCTGCGGCACTGCCCTGCCCTTTGTCCTCGACTAGTTTCCTGCGGGGCGCGCGCATTGCATTCCCGCGCCGTTTGTGGCAGTCTGGGCAAGTTTTCTCGTAGCGTCGCGTGACCTGGGACGCAAGGGGGGCGATATGGATTCCACACCTCATCTGTTCGCGCTGCTGCTCGCCGGTGGGAAGGGCCGGCGGTTCTGGCCACTCTCCCGTGAGGACCATCCCAAGCAGCTTTTACAGCTTTTCAGCCAGAACACGCTGATCGAGGAGACCTGGGACCGCATCAAACCTGTCGTGCCGATGAACCGTGTGCTGCTGGCGACGTCACAGACGCTGGCGATGCGCTTCAAAAGGCTGTTTCCGGACCTGGGCGCCCACAACCTGATCATCGAGCCCGTGGCCCGCAACACGGCGCCATGCATAGCGGTCGCGGCGCAGCGCTGCCTGGCCAGGGACCCGGACGCTATATTGGCGGTGCTGCCTTCCGACCACTATGTCGCTGACACGGCGGCCTTCCGTGATGTGCTTGCCGCCGCAGCGAACCACGCCGCCAACGGCAAAATCGTCACGCTGGGCATGACGCCGACCCATCCCGAAACGGGATACGGATACATTCGTTTCGGCGACTTCGAACCAGACCCTGGAAATATCGAGTGCAAGCACCGCGCCAGGTCAATCGTTGAATTCGTCGAGAAGCCCGATCCCGAAACCGCATTCGCGTACCTGAAGACGGGCCGCTACCTCTGGAACGGCGGCATCTTCGTTTTCAGGGCGGACGTGATTCTGCGCGCGTTCAAGTCCTTCCTTCCGGACGTGTACGAACAGAGCGCCAGACTTCTGACGCTTGAATCTGTTAACGAGCCCGACCACGAGGCCGTCGTCGAGGCATGGAAGGCGATGGAACCGATCTCGATTGACTACGGCATCATGGAAAAGCTGCACGAGGGCGTCGTGGTCATCCCGTCGTCCTTCGGCTGGTCCGATGTCGGATCGTGGCGGGCGCTGGCTTCGTTCCCGACCGGCGACTCGGAGAACTTCGAGGTCGGGCGTGTGGTCGCCGTTGATTCCAAGGACAACGTCCTTTACACGACGCATGGCCTGCTTGCGACGATCGGCGTCAACAACCTGGTGGTCGTGGTCACGAAGGGCGCCGTGATGGTATGCCCGACCGATCGCACCCAGGACGTCAAGGACCTGGTCAACGAGATCGAAAAACGTAACCTTACGGAATTCCTGTAATCCAACCTTTGGAGTTCATGCATGAAAGTTGCTTTGATCGGCCTGCCGCAGTCCGGAAAATCGACATTGTTCCACGCCTTGACAGGCAGCTCCGGGTCGTCCTCGAAGGGCGGCTTGACGATGGGAATGGTGGACGTGCCCGATGCCCGGGTCGACCGCCTTAACGAGATCTACGAGCCCAAGAAAAAGACTTACGCCAGACTGGAAATCGTCGAGGCGCAGGCCGCGGCGCGCAATGAAAACCGCACCGGCATGGACCCGGCCTTTCTGAACGCGGTCAAGCCGATGGACGCGCTGCTGCTGATCGCGCGCGCCTTTGACGGAGCCGACATGTGCGAGCCCGCGGCCGACGTGAAGAACGTCGTGTCCGAGATGATCCTGACCGACCTGGTGGCGGTCGAAGGCCGTCTGGAACGCCTCGAGGCCGAGACGAAGAAGGGCAAGAAGGCCGACCCGGACGAGATCGCCGCCCTGGAGTCCGCGCGTGACGTCCTGTCCGGCGACCGGCTGCTGACGACCGCTCCCGATGTCGCCGCGAATCCGCTGCTGCGCAACTTCGCGCTGCTGACGGCCAAGCCGATTCTGGTGCTGGCGAACGTCTCGGACGCCGAGATCGGCGAACCGACGGACAAGGTTCTGGCGATGTTCGGCCTTCCCGTGGCCGACCTGCGGACTTTCGTCTGCTGTGCCAAGGTCGAGGCCGAGATCCAGGATCTTCCACCCGAGGAACGCCAGGAATTCCAGGACGCGCTGGGCATCACCGAGCCAGCGCTGAACATGGTGATCCGCGAGGTCTACACCGCCCTGGGGCTGATCTCGTTCCTGACAGGCGGCAAGGACGAGGTCCGCGCCTGGACCATCCGCCGTGGCACCCCCGCCCCAACCGCCGCCGGCGTCATCCACAGCGACATCGAAAAAGGCTTCATCCGCGCCGAGGTCATCCA
>Ga0209201_1000216_pt1 | contig 87248 bp, 92 predicted proteins | sample AD_UKC055_MetaG_FD_184411 | JGI IMG/M metagenome (GOLD analysis project Ga0209201, IMG submission 184411) | Active sludge microbial communities of municipal wastewater-treating anaerobic digesters from USA - AD_UKC055_MetaG (SPAdes) (version 2) | ecosystem: Engineered > Bioreactor > Anaerobic >...
GGCGACCCAAGCTCAAAAACGGGCTCTCAACCCTGTTTCGATACGGTCTACCACGACGTGAACTGCCTGATGAACGAGCGTTTAACATAAACTTTAAACTTTGCGATAGGGATTTAATATACAAGTTTTGAGTTTTAACGGGCTGTTGCCCAAATCGATTTTGTTGAATAGCCGCTTGATCCGGATTCCGGATAGCGAAGTTTGACGCGTTTAAGACGGTCAGCTTTGGCTAGACGAAGAGTTCCATGACGGCTTCGGCCATCAGCCTGTAACCCGTCACCGTCGGGTGGACGCCGTCGGACTGCACAAGTTCTTCCAGGTTTCCCCCGCCCCTGACCCACCGCTTCCAGTGTTCGTGGACCCGCGCGACCGACAGGTGATAAGCCCGCGCCAGGTTCTCCAGGGAACCGTAAAATGAATTTTCGATGACCCGGTTCCATTCGTTCTCGCCGATGTAGGACGAGGTCACGAGGACGATCTCCGCCTCTGTATTCCCCTGAATCTCACTGATGATGGTTTCGACGTTCAGACGATAATCTTCAGGCGTGTAGCCCACAAAAGCATCGTTGAGGGCGAATTGGACGAGCACACAGTCGGGGTTGTAGAAAAAAACGTCAGGATCGACCCGGTGCAGGCCGCCCTCGGCCGTGTCGCCCGGGATTCCCTTGTTGATGAGCCTGAATCCGTTTTTCGGATATTGCTCCGTGAGCATCTCTTTCAGAAAATCCAGGTAGCCCTTCCTCACCATCCATCCATAGGTAAGGGAATCTCCTATGGCGACAATGGTCGCAGGTTTATCCGTCCGAAGTTTTTCGATCGTCTTTGCGGGTTTCGTCATGTTCTTTTCCGCCTGCCCTGTCGGGCGCTACCATACAATATCAGACCGATGATTTCCACCCTCTTGTGTGCCGATGATTCGCAGAGGCGGACGATACAGCAAAAAAGAAGGGACCCTCTTTTCAAGGGTCCCTTCTTTGCAGACGGATCAGCCGGTGCGGCGACGTCCGCACCCGGGGTTATTTCATACCGGCCGGGAGAGATCACCCGGATCTCCCGCCGCTTCAAGTCGTGCCCCACCGAAACAGCGGGCCCGCTTCCGCTCCCCCGGCATCTCAAAGGGGAGCTCTCTGTGCCCCTCAGTTCGCAGGCGCTTCCAGGGATGCAGGTTTGGATTGAAGAGCGATGCAGTCTTGCCTCCAGAGGCAGGAAAGCTCGCGGCAATACTCGACCCGCTCCGTGCCGTAGCATTCGGGGTTTTCCTCTTTGCGCTGGATGGCCCTGATGAGATCCGTTTTCTTCATGCCGAAGGAGTTGATCCCGAGGGCCTTTGCCATTTTCTGAACGTCCTGGTATTTCATGGTTGGACTTCGCATCCTTCTGCGGCCTTTCCATCTATTGCGCGACATCGACCTTGAAATACAGCTTGATCGCTCCCATGATGGCGGCTTCACAGTCATCTTTGTCCGCCGGGGTGCGGTTGGCCCGATGTATGGCGGCCTCTTCCCCCCCTGTGTTCCCATACCGACCGGGCCGCTTCTCCAAGGGCCTGCCCGGCAATTTCGGTTTTTGACACAAGCACTTCCGTCACAGAGTAAATCTGATTTTAATTCTGCTTTTTTTAACCCTTTTGTCAAGCAGTATGACAGAGCGGCCGGCTAAATGACAATCCCCGATGGTGACTGAAAAGATATCAAGACAATACTGAAATTATGTGAGGCTCAACAAAAAAGACCGCAAATTTGCCTTTTTGTTCTTTAATCCAAGCTTGACCCTTATGTTGTCCCGGTGGAACTCAACGGCGCGGCTTGAAATGTTGAGAACTTCGGATATTTCCTTTGTCGTCCTCCCCTCCCGGATCAGGGTTGCGATCTGTATCTCCCGGGGGGTGAGATTGAGGTATTTTGATGTCATTTTGCGGAGAAACGGGGAAAGGATATCGTCCAGATTCGATTCGATGATACCCATGTAGGCAAGCTGATCGCTCTTGAGGGGTGTCCTTTTGAGTTTTTCCAGATAGGGGATGACAAGCTCTTGGACATTGGAGAGGATCCTCTCTTCCAGCTCTTCCCTGTCATCCTCGCGGTGTTTGAGAAGCACCTTGAGGGCCGTGTTCAGTTCCTCGAGATTCCGGGACTTGACCTTCAACTCCTCTTCCCGCACCAGCAGTTCCTTCTCCGCCTTCTTCCGCTCGGTGATGTCCAGCAGAGAGGCCACACTCATCATTGTCCCGGGAATCATGGCGATCGTCATATAGACGTCGCGGACTTGGCCCGATTTGTCCCTGAAGCGAAACTCGTAATTCCGCGGGGCGGCAACCTCATCCACGCGGCGGAGACGGTGATACTCGATCATTCGTTCAAGCATGCCTTCATCGTCGGCGATAAACTCCGTCCACTTCATCTTCCGCTCCACCTCGGCTTTTTTGTATCCGCTCTGTTCTTCAAACTCGGTGTTCACCATGAAGATCGTCATGTCTTCTCCGATGATCATGGTCGCCGCCCCGGTGGTTTCGAAGATGGTCCTGTACCTCGCCTCCGACTCTTTCAGTGCCCGCTCCGCCAGAACGCGGACCGTGATGTCATCCACCATTTCGATTGCCGCGACGACGTTGCCGGAGGCGTCCTTGATCGGGGACGAAATGATTCGGTAATTTCTGATATCATGCGCCGAAGGGGTCTCTGTCACCGATTCATGCACCTCGCCGTCCCGGAGGGTTTGGAAGGTGGGGCAGTAGGGACAAATGTCCTGCCGGGGAGGATCGTTGAAAGAGACGTAGCAGATCGGTTTTTTTTCGGGATCGAGCTGGGGAAACCACGCCTTCATCTGATTGTTGAGGGTCAGGATCTCCATCTGCGGGCTGACCAGGACGATGCCGATGCCAACGTTGTCGACGACGCTCCTGTACTTCTGCTCCGACGCCTTGAGCGCGTCTTCGAACCGCTTGCGTTCTTCGATTTCCACTTTCATCTCGCGGGTCCGGGCCAGAAGCTCCGTCGAGGTCTCCTCCACTTGTTTTTCGTAGTAATCCACGGATTCCTGAAGTGCCTGCTCCTCTTCCTTTATCGCCGTTATGTCGTGGCCGACACCCTGGTACTCCAGGATATCGCCGCGGTCATCGAAGATGGGGCGGTTCGTCCACACCTGCCAGCCTATTTTCCCATCGCGCATCAAAATCCGATGCTCCCGGACGCAGTAAGGCATTCCCCCGCTCATCCCATTGACCATGTCTTCGATCCGTCCACGATCCTGTTCGGGGATGAGGTTCTTGAAATTGAATCCGATGAGTTCCTCCCTCTTCATGCCGAAAAATCGGCAATAGGCATCGTTGACAAACGTCAGCGTCCCGTCCCGCAGATAGCGGCAGATCAGCTCGGTCTGATGCTCGATGACACTCCGGTAACGGTCCGCCTCCCTCTTTCGATCGAGGAGCTCCGCTTCGAGCTTATCCAGCTTTTCATCTGTTTTTCCGACATCCTTTTCCATGTCGCTCAATCACCGGCCCCGTAACAACCCTTCCACCGGTTTCCAAATAGGTTGACCAATTTAACCTACCTTTTCCCTTGATTTCTGTCAATGCTCCTCCTGAGGGGGCATCATTGGCTGCTTTTCAAATAAACTCCCTGTTTTTACAATGAGTTACAGCGGCCGTGAGTCTCGCGCCTTTGACGAGAAGGATGCCCCGGGCAGACCTTCGCCCTAAAGCTTTCCGGGACCGTGCCGATATAGAAAACAGAGTTCATGCGTCTGAAAAAGGCAAACCACACCGAAAGGGTGGGACGCAAAGCCACGGGCCTAAATCCGGAACCGCCGGACAGGGCAGCCGGGTTGCCAGGCGAAAGCAGCACTTTCCCGTGCTGAATTTCGTCGGCCCAGCAAGTTCAGCCATAGGGAGGTGCTGTTGTCATGTCGACGACACATCTGCGGGTGAAGTCCGCCCGGGAAATCGGTCGTTTCCTCTCCGCGATCAGCTTCGCCATCCTGGCCATCTCGATCTTTTCCCTTCCTGTTGCCGCGCCCGCCGTCCATGCCGCACAGATCAGTCTCGAGTGGGATGCCAACGATGAGCCGGACCTGGAAGGCTACAGGATCTACTACGGGACATCGAGCGGCAACTACACCGCCTCGGTCGACATCGGCAACAATACCCACTGCGTGATCTCCAATCTGGAGCAGGGCGTCACCTACTACTTCGCTGCGACGGCCTACGACGGCGAGGGAAACGAAAGCGGATTCTCCGAAGAAATCGTCTATGCCGTTTCCGCTGCGGAACCCGGGTCGGGTTCTTCATCGTCCGGCGGTGGCGGAGGCGGCGGCTGCTTCATCGCCACGGCGGCTTACGGCAGCTACCTCGCGCCGGAGGTCATGGTCCTGCGACAATTCAGGGATCGTGTCCTTCTCACGAGCGTTCCCGGGAAGGTCTTCGTGAAGGTCTACTACCGGTTGTCCCCCCCCGTCGCCGACTTCATACGGGACCATGAAAATCTGAGGACACTGATGCGTCTGGCCCTCTCACCGCTCGTTTACGGGATAAAATACCCGAAGGCCTCGGGTGCGATCATCCTCATATCGCTGGCCTTCATCTTTACGGCTTGTGCGGGAATAGGAAAATACAGGGAAATACATGTACGGAATGATGGCCGTTCATTCGTGAAGCACGACACCGTCTCCGACCTCCGACCCAAGGGTGACTAACCCCTCCCTAAAGATAATCCCCGGTCGCCGCGCCGGGGATTATCTTCCAACATTCAGGAACCAGGGACATCCGGGAACCCTGAATCGAACCGTCCGATATTTTGATGCCGGGCTCTGTTTCAGGCCGCCAGGGCTTTCTTGCAAAGCTCCGTGATGAACACGGGATCAATGCCGTCATCCCGGCAGAGTTTTCGCAGGTTCAGGTAGCACATGGGACACAGGAACACCATGGCCCCCGCCTTGACGTTCTTCGCGTCGTCGATGTTCCACTTCTTCACCGCCGCCGCGCGTTCCTTGTCACGGGCCATCAGCGGGGCACCGCAGCAAAGCGCGTTGACCCTCTCGTACTTTCGGGCCGGTCTTTCGACACCGAGGAGTTCGAAGATCTTGTCGAGATAAATATCCTTTCCCTGCGTGTACCGCGACGCACAGGGGGACTGGTAGGCGACCCGAAGGGGGAGCTTTTTGATCTTGTCTTTCCTCTTCAGCAGTTCCCTGTAGAGATACTCGAATATATGGATCGGCCGGAAGGGTACCTTCAGTCCGTACTCCTGGGCCAGGGTGGTCAACAGGGTGTAGCAGTCGTCGTGGAAACAAACCACCTCCTTGGCCCCGAGGGCGGCGAGATTGTCGATGAAGCGCTTCGCCTCTTTCTTGACCGGGCTCGGTCTTCCGAGGTGAATGTACCCGACGGTGCAGAAATAGTCGGCGCCTTCGACGATCGTCAGGTCCTCGAAGAGAGGGTTGTCCAGGAGTTCACGAACCATATCCCCGACGATGCAGAGATTCAGCACGGGAGCGCCTTTCTTCCCCTTTTTGACCACCGTCGGCAGACCGTGGAGCTTGGCGAAATTCTGCATGGCCTGCTCGGGAATCTTGAGGGCGCCCGTTTTCTCCTGGCGTTCGTTGAGGAGGTCGAAGGGGTTGGCCTGGGTGGGGCAGACCAGGTTGCAGGACGCGCAGGTGACGCATTGGCCCACGATGGGCGGCGTTCCCCCCTCCACTAGCTCTTTCATTTCCTTCTGGGCCCGCTCCAGGTTGTAATCGACATAGGGGCAAAACTCGAGGCATTTTCCGCAGAGATCGCATCTATCGGCATAAAACATGGATATCCTCCTTCGTTTTTATTGTTCACTCATTCACACGGGCTCTTCTGTCTATCATAAATCACTGTCGAGCGGCATATTTTTTTATCAAGATACGGTGTGAGCGCACTATTTCGGCCATCTTTCTCAGAACCCCCCAAAAACCTCCACGGGGTCTTCGTCCACTTCCCTGAAAAGAATTTCAAAGTCGACCTTTGGTTTGAGGTAATAGGCTCGCCAGTCTGCTTCGCGGTCTCTGTAATAAAGCGACCAGGTCTTCGTCCTTTCATTCCAGCGGAACTGCGCCACGTCCAGGTCCACCCACTGGCATGGATCGGCAAATCTCGGCCGCTGCTCGAAGATCGTGACGAAATCCGACTCGATCCTGAAGCCCAGTCGAATCCTGGTCCTGTAGTGAAGAGGTATCTTCTCCCGACAGAACCAGGAAAGCTTCGTCTCCACGAGTTTTCTTGTGAATTCCGATAGTGCCACGACGAATCACTATAGCACGGCGAGAGTTCAATGGTCAAAATCCGTCGCAGTGACGTGGAAACGATAAAGAGGCGGGCATCACACCGGGGGACAACAAAGGGGCGGTGCCCCCGGGCTGGTGTAGCTGTATTGCAAGCATCCTGACGCGAGAAGACCGGCAGGCCCGCCGGATGAAAGAGGCAGAGACGTTTCTGACCCGGCCCCTCTGATACCTGCCGCTTGCCCCCAGGGCGTGACGTCGTCTCTCACGCAAGAGAAGAACAAAAAATGAAAGCGCCCGCAGGATTTCAATCCTGCGGGCGCTTCTGCGTTGACTGCTGAATTCTTCTTGCTGACGTTTCGACGCTACCCCAGCCATGCGTCGATCAGTTTTTCTGTTCTCCTTACCTCCTTTCCTTTCGCCCAAGGTTGGTTAAGAATCTGAAAATCTTGTTTACGCCGGCATCACCTCCTTAGCAGGGGGTGACCTCCGCCTACCCAATATATATTGGACCCCGATACAAAGCGGGGCCATGCCCGACCCTGCTTCATATTGCAGAACCGTTCACTGAATTTGCTTCTTGAACCTTCTCACCCCTGCGAACCCGACAAGGCCTAAACAGAGCAGAACGACCGTTGCAGGCTCCGGGACCGCCTGTGCGGGTTCATCGTGGACACCCGCTCGGGCAACTTCAATCGTGAATCGGATCCACTTGAAAGAAATGTTTTTCTTGTCCGGGTCGATGCCGATGGCGAAGGGGGCCTCCCCCTCCCCGGCATCCGCGAGGTAGGCGTTCAGAAGGCCGATTTCGCCCTGGCTGAATGTGACGGCGTGATTGCGCCGTTTTTTCTTGGATCTCCATGTGTCGAGGGCTCCTGACCCGTCAGACCAATTCGCGAAATTGTTTTTCCTCGATTTTTTTCCATCGCTCCATCGCTCAAGGCCGATATCGGCACTGTCGAGAAGGCTCGTGTGCAGGATCCCTTTTTTCCCCTTGACGCCGCCGTAGGTCAAAGTCGCCGCCGTGACGACATCCCCCGGGTCCAAATGCAAATCGATACCCCAAGCGTAGAAACTGGACCGCGACAGGCGCCCGCTGCCGCAATGGGCCGAAAAATCAGAGGGGCTCAGCGTAAACGTGTAGGTGTCCGCAAATCCCGGACTCACCGTCAGTAAAATCACGAGAAAGGGAATGCAAAGGACAATTGACCTCTTCATTTTGGACCCTTCTTTTTAACATTTGAAATCATTGATTTTTCTTATTTTAGCTGCAACAAAACGCAATTTTAAATCATTTGTTTCGTATGTTACATATAGCTCTAATCTGTTGACAAATCAATCGGTCGAATGTCGTATTTTTATTCTTTGCGGCTTAGGTGAAGTATAAGAAAAAAGTATTAGGTCCGGGTACCGGATGCGAGGCGCAAATCCATTGTAACGGCCCGCAAATTAAAGGGAAAAAGGGTGAGAGGACCCGGACGCAGGGGAAGGGAGCCGGCAGGTTCGGAGAGAAGCCTTGCCCGTGGAAATTCAAAGTAAAAAGGAGGGGCCTGAAACGAGGGTTAAAACCCTCAAATGGCAGGAAAAGTGCAGTACATGTATTCCGGTTACATGACAGAGAAAATATTTCCACTGACGGCCCATGTCGCGGAAGGCCGGTGTCGCAGAATCGCAGGAATCATCTAACTATGAAATAATCGAGGGAAAACAATGTCGGAAACCGCCGGGCACAGACATTTTATCAGGGGGATGACGGAACTCATCATCGCAAAATCGCATACCGTGGCCAGCCACTTCATGCATTTTGCCGTGGACAACACCGTACCCGGCATGATCTATGACGCCACCCTGCTCCCCTACGACAAGGAGTTCATAAGGAATGCCTGCGTGGTCTGGATGCAGACGAACAGGTCAGACCCGGGGATGAAAGACTGGCGGGTGATCTTCCCGATCCTGGCACAGTTTCAGGACGGTGTGGGTCTCATGCCGCTGGGCATTGATTTCGGGGCAATGGACTACGAGGACATGAGCGAGGAGGAAATTCTCGAGGTCCTCTCCCGGAGCAGAATCCCGAGCAGGGCACTTTCGGAACGGGTCGCACGGGAACACGAGGAGCTTCGCGCCGTCGCGGAGAGAATCCTGCCTTGATTCCCGTTCACTTTTTTATTTCCCGCCCGAGCTTTTTCTCGATCGATTGAACTTTCCCCGTGATCCGATCCGGCTTTCCCGGCCGGTCATCGATGGATATGGACGTGAGCACCCTCCGTGCGCCTCTCAGCGCCTCGTCGTGGCATTTTCTGACGAGGGCCATCACCTCTTCCCATCCCCCTTCCACAACGGTACCCATGGGGTTCGTTTTGTAGGGAAGACCGCTTTCATCGACCATCCGGATGACCTCCGCGACGCCTTCGCTGATGCTTTCGCCGGTGTCCAGGGGCACGACACTGAACTGGACGAGCATGACTATCCTCCTTTCAAAAGAGCCGGCAGCCACACGGCGTCAGGGCCCTTCCACGATGGCCACGGGGCGGCACCAGCCAGCGCTTGCCCCCTTTATCTTGACGGGGAAACAGCAGACGGTGAAGCCGCAGGATCGCCCGATGGCGGAGAGGTTCGCCATCTTCTCCATGTGGCAATAGCCGATTTCGATGCCTGCGAAATGGGCCTCCCAGATGACCTTCGGGTCTTTCGTCCTCTTGAACTCCTCAGCGATGAACGGCAGGGGCCGGTCCCAGCTCCAGGCGTCGGTCCCCACGACCTTCACGCCCTTCTCCAGGAGGAAGAGCGTGCTTTCCCGTTCCATGCCGGCCCCCTTGACCAGGTACTCCGGGGTTCCCCAGACCCGGTCGGCACCCGTCTGGATCAAAACGATGTCGAGGGGCTTGACGGTGTACTGGATCTTCTCAAGGGCCTCCTGAACGTCCTTTACGACGATCCGCTCACCGTCTTTCTTGTGGCGGAAATCGAGCAACACACCGTCGCTGAAGCACCATTCAAGGGGGATCTCATCGATGGTGAGGGCGGGAACCCCGCGGTCCATCGTCGGGTGGTAGTGGTAGGGTGCATCCAGGTGGGTGCCGCTGTGGGTGGTGAGCGTCATGAACTCCAGGGCCCAGCCGAGCCCCCCGGGGAGTTCCTCTTTTTCGACACCGGGAAAGACCTCCTTCATCTGTTCGGCCCCCTGGCCGTGGTCCACGTAGTTGATTTGCGGGATCATCCACGGAGGGTCGCTCGGCAGACCTGCCTCGATGGCGATACTCAGATCCACCAAACGTCTTTTTTTCATATCCGCTCCTTTTGATCTTTTCACACGGGTACTTTGAAAAAGCAATGGGCAGGAAAATGGAAAAGCATCTCTCTGATGGCCGATCCTATACAACCGTCATCGCCGGTGAGTCAAACAAATAAAGATCGGTTTATCCCCGCCCTTACCCGATGCCCTCTTTGAGGCTTCGGGCAAAGGTCTCCACGGTATGTGCGAGGTCCGGCCTGCCGGCGTGCTCTCCGATGAGGCGGACGAAGGCGCTGCCCACGACGACTCCGTCCGCCGCCGCGGCGATTTCCCTCGCCTGGGAGGGGTTGGAAATTCCGAATCCCGCAACGACGGGAAGATCCGACATTTTCCTTATGACAGAAACCCTGTCCCGAACTTCATCGATGACGGGCATCCCGCTGCCGGTCACGCCGGTGAGAGATATGTAATAGATGAAGCCGGAAGCTCTCTTCAACATTTTTTTTGCCCGGTCGATACCCGTCGTGGGCGCAATGAGCGTGATAAAATCCAGACCCGCTTCGTCCGTGTACGTTCTCAACTCCGCCGACTCCTCGACGGGAAGGTCGACCACCAGCACTCCGTCGACACCGGCGGCTGCGGCCTTCCTGGCGAACTGCTCTGTACCGAAAACAAAGATGGGATTGTAGTAACTGAAGAGAATGACAGGCATTTCCGTCGAACCCCTGAGAACGGCCACGAGGTCGAGAATCCCCGTGAGGGTTACGCTATTCCTGAGGGCCACTTGAGAGGCCCCCTGGATGACCGGTCCGTCGGCCGTGGGATCGGAGAAAGGCACCCCAAGCTCCAGCACATCGACGCCCGCCCTGTCAAGTGCGAGGATGAGTTCCCCGGTCGTCCCGAGATCCGGGTATCCCGCCGTCAGGTACGCCACAAGGGCCTTTTCCCTCTTCCTTTTTAAACCGGAAAATTGCTTCTCAATGCGTTTCACGTCCGCCACCTCCCATGACCTGTGAAATGATCCCCGTGTCCTTGTCCCCCCGCCCTGACAGGTTGATGACGATGACTTTTTTTCGGTCGAGCGTCGGCGCCAGCTTCATGGCGCAGGCAACGGCGTGGGCGCTTTCCATGGCGGGGATAATCCCTTCGTACGTGGAAAGAAGGAGAAATGCCTCGATGGCATCCCGGTCCTCAACGGAGACATAGGTTACCCTTCCCGTCTCCTTAAAATAGCTGTGTTCCGGCCCCACGCCCGGGTAATCCAGCCCGGCGGCGATGGAGTACGCATCGCGGACCTGGCCCTCCCGGTCCTGCAGGAGGTAGGTCTTGTTCCCGTGAAGAACTCCGACTTGTCCCGCCGATAGAGTCGCCGCGTGCATCCCCGTTTTGATCCCCCGACCGGCCGCCTCCACACCGATCATCCGGACTGCGTGATCGTTTCGGAAGGAATGAAAAAGACCCATGGAGTTGCTCCCGCCGCCAACGCAGGCAAGCAGGTAATCGGGAAGCCGTCCCTCGCTGCGGAGGATCTGTCGTTTGGTCTCACGCCCGATGACGCTCTGAAAATCCCTCACCATCATGGGATAGGGGTGGGGACCCGCCGTGGAGCCGATGATGTAGAACGTGTCACGGACGTGGGTGACCCAGTGACGCATCGCCTCGCTCATGGCGTCCTTGAGCGTTGCCGTTCCCGCCGTCACGGGGACGACCTCGGCGCCCAGAATCTTCATGCGAAAGACATTCGGCGACTGGCGATGAATGTCCTCCTCCCCCATGAAAATCCGGCATTTCATACCGAAGAGAGCCGCCGCCGTCGCCGTGGCCACGCCATGCTGACCGGCGCCGGTTTCGGCGATGACCTTCTTCTTCCCCATGCGTCCGGCCATGAGGGCCTGTCCGAGGGTATTGTTGATCTTGTGGGAGCCTGTATGGTTCAGATCCTCCCGCTTGAGATAGATCCTCGCACCCCCGAGTTTTTCCGTCAGATTCCTTGCGAAATAGAGGGGGGTTTCCCTGCCGGCGTATTCCCGCAGATAGCGGCCAAGTTCCCTCCGAAAACCTTTGTCGGCACGGCATTCCCGGTAGGTCTCCTCGAGTTCGATCAGAGCCGGCATGACCGTCTCGGCCACGTACCTGCCGCCAAAGACACCAAAGTGCCCCTTCTTGTCCGGTAGTGAATGTCTACTCATGATACCTCCGATGGGCTTTATGGCCCTTACCCTCTTTGAAAAATCCTGCCCGTACGGGCGGGAGAATCCGCCGGTCCGGGACCCCTCACAGCCGCCACGAAGGCCCTGAGTTTTTCAGGGTCTTTCTTCCCCGGCCTCGCTTCAGCACCGCTCGCGATGTCGACGGCCCTGGGCCTCACGAACTCGATGGCCGCCCGGACATTCCCGCTGTGGAGACCGCCGGCAAGAATGAGCGCGCACTTCTCGCCTGCCCGCTTCGCTAAGTCCCAGTCAGCGGTTTTTCCCGTCCCACCCGGCGATCCGGGATCACAGGCATCCACGACAATCGCCTTCACCGGATATTCACCCAGGGCAACAAGATCCGCCTCGGATCGGAGTGCCACCGCCTTGAGGAGAGCGGAAGGGGCAAAACGCCTGCAGTAATCGGGTGATTCGCGGCCGTGGAGCTGGATGAAGTCAAGCCGGCAGTACCGAAAAATACTTTTAACCTCACTCGCATCGCAGTCAACGAAAACCCCGACCTTGGAGATGCTCGCCGGAAGCAGCGAGGTGATTCCTCTTGAACGCTCCGGTGTCACATATCTCGGGCTTTCGGGGTAAAAGACAAACCCCAGGGCATTCGCACCGGCAACTGCCGCCATCCTTGCGTCTTCCAGGCTCGTGATCCCGCAGATCTTGATCTCCGTCATGACCCCCCGTCCTTTCCCCTGAGTTCCCTGATCTTGCGGGCAATGTCCCTCGCCACCATCAGGGCCTCTCCCACGAGGAATGCCCGGATGTTCACCTGCATCAGCCTCTCGATGTCCTTCCGGGAACGGATGCCGCTTTCACCCACGACCGTGATCCCGTTGGGCACGAGTGGCGCAAGCCGGAGGCTTGTCTCCAGCCGTGTTTCGAACGTGGAGAGATCACGGTTGTTGATGCCGATGATCTCCGCACCCGCGGCAGAGGCTTTTCCCAGGTCATCCTCGTCATGAATTTCCACCAGCGTCGCAAGTCCTATCCCCGACGACAGATCGATGAAATCCCGAAGCTTCGGAAGCTCGAGGATCCTCGCGATGAGAAGGATCGCGTCAGCGCCAAGGAGGACCGTTTCGTAGATCTGGTAGGGGTCGACGACAAAATCCTTCCTCAAAAGGGGAATAGCGGTCTCCCTCCGGATGTCCGCGAGAAACGACACATCCCCTTCGAAAAACCGGCTATCCGTGATGACCGATACGGCGGCCGCGCCGCTTTCCTCGTAAATGCGAGCGACGGCCACGGGATCAAAGTTCTCGCGGATCCGTCCCTTGGAGGGGGAGCTCCTTTTCACTTCAGCGATGATGGCAGCCTCGCCGGTATCAATGGCTGCTCGGAATTTGCCGTCCGGTTTCATGCCGGCGATTTTCCGCTTCAACTCCGTCATCGGCAGGACGGTTTTCTTGCGGCTGACCTCCTCGATCTTGTGCCGAACGATTCTCTCAAGGATCATGGGGACCTCAGCTGTGCGTGAGTTCGATCAGGGAGCGGAGTTTTTTCATGGCGGCCCCGCTGTCGATGCAATCCTCGGCCAGCTTGATCCCTGCACGGATGCTGTCCGCCCTGCCTCCGGCGACCATGGCCATCGCCGCGTTCAGGAGGACGATCTTTCGCCGGGCCCCGTTGCTGCCGGAGAGAATCCCCTTGGTCATCTCCGCATTCGCGGCGGCATCCCCACCCGCCAGTTCCTCGGCCCGGAAGGTCTCGCCGAAGAATTCGACGGGGTCGACGTTATAGGTGGTGACAATACCGTCCCTGAGCTCCGACACCCTCGTTTCACCGGTGATGGTGGCCTCGTCGAGCCCGTCGAATCCGTGCACGACGAAGGCTCGTTTCGTTCCGAGATTTTTCAGCACTCCCGCGAACATCTCCGTGAGTCTCGAATCGTAGACACCGATGAGTTGAGCCGTCGCCGAGGCCGGGTTCGTGAGGGGCCCCAGCATGTTGAAGACCGTCCTCAGCCCGATCTCCCGCCTGGGGCCGATGGCGTGCTTCATGGCCCCGTGCAGCTTCGGGGCGAATAGAAAACCGATCCCGATCTGCCGGAGGCACTCCTCGATGACATCGGGGGGGGCGTCGATGTTGACGCCGATGGCCTCGAGCACATCAGCGCTTCCGCATCCGCTGGAGACGGCGCGGTTCCCGTGCTTCGCCACCGTGAGCCCCGACGCCGCCACCACAAAAGCCGCTGTCGTCGAGATGTTGAAGGTGTTCCGGCCGTCGCCGCCGGTCCCGCAGGTGTCGACGATGACCGATGAGCAGGCATCGATTCTCGTAGCCTTCCGGCGCATGATCCGTGCGGCACCCGTGACTTCTTCGACGGTTTCTCCTTTCATCCGCAGGGCCGTGATGAAGGCACCGATCTGCGCCGGCGTGGCCTGTCCTTCCATGATCTCCTTCATGGTCTCCATCATTTCCGATTCCTGAAGATCTTTTCCCTGTACGACCTTCGACAACGATTCCTTGATCATTTCATTCCGCTCCTTTCTTTCCCCGGACGTTGAGTTCCAGGAAGTTTCTCAAAATTCTTTTTCCGTTCGGCGTCAGGACCGATTCGGGGTGAAACTGGACGCCTTCAACGGGATACGACCGGTGCCGGATTCCCATGATTTCCCCTTCCTCCGTCTGGGCGCTCACCTCCAGAAACGCCGGCATCGTTTCCCTTTGCACCAGCAGCGAGTGATAACGTCCCGCCGTGAAGGGGTTCGGGAGACCCCGGAAGATCGTTTTCCCGTCGTTGAAAACCGGTGACGTCTTCCCGTGCATGAGTCTCTCGGCACGGACCACCTCGGCGCCGAAGGCGCAACCGATGGCCTGGTGACCCAGGCAGACACCCAGGATCGGCACGCGGCGGTAGAAATGCCGGATGACATCCACCGTAACCCCCGCCTCCTTCGGTGTGCAGGGACCCGGGGAGATAAAAATGGCCTCCGGCCTCAACACCTCGATCTCTTTCAGGGTAATCTCGTCATTGCGATAAACGGCCGACGCCCGACCGAGCTGGCCCAAATACTGGACGAGATTGTAGGTGAAGGAATCGTAGTTGTCGATCATGAGAATCATGGCTTGCACCTCGCTCTATTCTTGTTCCGTTATTTCAAAGCCCGACGCCGCCAGCCGCACCGCTTTCATCATTGCGGCCGCTTTGTCCATCGTCTCTTCATACTCTCGCTCCGGGTCGGAGTCGGCGACAATGCCGGCTCCCGCCTGTAAAGAGAGTCTGTCCCCCTGCAGCACCATCGTCCGGATGGTGATACAGAAATCCATGTTCCCGGAAAAACTGAAATAGCCCACCGCCCCGCCGTAAGGGCCCCTTCGGGACGGTTCCAGTTCATCGATAATTTCCATGGCCCGGATTTTCGGGGCGCCCGTGAGCGTCCCTGCCGGGAAGGCGGCTTTCAGGACATCGAAGCCGTCTTTCCCCCCGGCAAGCTGGGCCTGGATATTGGAGACCAGGTGCATGACGTGGGAATAACGCTCGACGGCCATGAACGAATTCACCTGGACGCTCCCGACGCGGGCGATCCGTCCCAGATCATTCCTCCCGAGATCGACAAGCATCACGTGCTCCGCCCGTTCCTTCGGGTCCTTTAGAAGCTCGTCGGCAAGCATCCGGTCCTCCTGTTCCGTCTTGCCCCTTTTCCTCGTCCCGGCGATGGGCCGCAGCTCCGCAACGCCCTCCTCGAGGCGAACCATGACTTCCGGCGAAGAGCCGATGAGGTAAAGATCCTGATGTTTCAGGAAGAAAAGATAGGGTGACGGATTGACGAACCGCAGGGCCCGGTAAAGATCGACCGGGTCGAGTGCATTCCGTGTCTCGAAACGCTGAGAGAGGACCACCTGGATGATGTCCCCCCGGCCGATGTAATGCCTGGCCTGCCGGACAATGTTCTCGAATTCTGAAGCCGAGAGATTCGATTCGAATGTGATCTCCCGTCGGCCGTCCTCCGCCACCGACGGGGCATTCCGCAACACAGGCCGGCGCAGTGACCCGATGACACCGTCGATCTTTCCGACCGTTTCTCTGTAAATCTCTTCCAGTTTTTCATCCCCTTCGTCGACGTACGCGCAGGAGACCGCCTTGATGGTGTGGCGAACATTATCGAAAATGAGAAGCGTGTCGCTGATGAGAAAAACGGCAAGGGCATCTTTCACCTCACCGGCCGGGGCCTTCATCAGCTTTTTCTCGAAATAGCGAGCCATCTCGTATGAAAGGTAGCCGACGGCACCACCGTAGAAACGAGGAAGTCCCCCCACCGAAACGGGCTTGAATCCGGAGAGCAGCTCTTTGAGGCAGCCAAGGGGATTCCCGCCATGCTTCAAACGCCGGGCATTTCCGTTTTCCCGGATTTCGACTTCGTTGCCTTCCACCCTGAAAACGATCCTCGGGTCGGCACCGAGAAAGGTGTACCTTCCCCACTTCTCCCCGCCCTCGACACTCTCCAGGAGAAAAACATTGGCATTGGATTGCAGCTTCATCAGGGCCGTTACGGGTGTCTCCTCATCGGCCAAGATCTCTCGATACACGGGGATCAGGTTCCCCCTCTTCGAAAGTTCCCTGAATTCATCAAGTGATGGGCGGTACATGATCTTTCCTCATAAATTTTTTAAATTCCCTTCAGGCTTTTTAAAAATGTCCAGATGCAAGGCCCCCGAATCCTGAGGAGTGAGGCGCACTGTAAGCGTACGTCGCAGCGACGAAGGATGAGGGAAACGCCGCAGATGGGTATTTTTCAAAAGCCCGATAAAATAAAAAAGGCCGTGCTCCTGAGCACGGCCTTCAATTCCCCTTACCATACCAATAAAAAACCGCGGAGCACCCCCGGGGTCCCCCACGGCCTTGGTCTCGACAACCTATATCATCAAACGCCCGGCGGGCAGACCCTTCCTATGAAGCACCGCCACCACCAGCCCGTTCTTGAAACCATCGTTTTGTCCATAACCTAGAACTCCAAAATTTTCGAATCCATAACAGACTTTGCTTCACCTGTCAATTCTTTTTAAGGTTTTTCTTGAAATCCGACACAACGCTCCATGCAGGCCCTGAGCCCCCCGGCATCGCCATGGATGATGTGTTGCCTCAGCTCGGCGATTTTCTTCTCGTAGAGGTCACAGATTCGCTTGACGTGGGGATTCAGGGTCAGAAGCTCGGCATAGAGTTCCGGCCGTCCGAAGACCCTCTCCATGATCTCCATCTTCATCCGATAGATGGGCGTGGTGAATTCCTCCAGCTCCGACGGCTTCATGCCCGTTTCATTCAAAACGAGTCCCAGGGCGATCGTGTTCAGGTGATTCAGCCCCTGGACAATCGCCATGATTTCATCGTGGCGTTGCGGTGTCGTCACTACGACGCGCGCACCGTTCCCCTGAAGAAGCGCCTTTAACCTCGGCAGCCAGCGCTCTCCCCGGCCGGGGCAAAGAGCGATATTCTGCCCCTCGAGAGAGGACACTCCGGGCCCGAAGAGCGGGTGGCAGCCGATGACTTCGGAAGCGGAGGATGCCAGCATGACGCGCACAGGTTCTTCTTTGAGCGAGGTCAGATCCATGAGGAGAGCGTCTTCTTTCAAAAAAGGGCCCACCTTGCGGATGACCTCACAGGTGACTCCGATGGGAACACTCACGACGATGACCTGACAGGCCATGGCAAGGTCCGGCATATCCATGCCCGTCCTTCTCCCCGTCACGTGAACGGCGTGTCCCTCCTGCCTGAGAAAGTCGGCGAACCGGCGTCCGATACCGCCTGTGCCGCCGATGATGCCGAAAGAAAATTTTTCCATTTCGAAGCCCCCTCACTGCTGCGGGTTCAGTCTCTCCTTCATCCAGGAACCCGGCCCCCATGGAGGGCTCTCTGCCGTAACAGATGATCCGCAAGCACAAGACAAACCATGGCTTCACAGACCGGGATGATGCGGGGAATGACGCAAACGTCATGCCGCCCGCGAACGGAGATCTTTCGAGGTTTCCCCTGGATGTCGATCGTATCCTGTTCCATGCGGATCGACGGGACGGGCTTGCAGGCCGCGCGGATGACCATCTCCGCGCCGGTCGTGATGCCCGCCAGGATTCCCCCCGCATGATTGGTCCTGAATCCTTCCGGAATAATGGGGTCGTTACATTCCGATCCCTTCATTCTCGCCGCCCGGAAGCCCGCGCCGATTTCCACGCCCTTGACGGTCCCGATGCTCATGAGGGCCCGGGCCAGTTCCCCGTCGATCTTATCAAAGACGGGCTCCCCGAAACCGGGTGGACAGCCCTTCACCCGGATTTCCACAATACCGCCCAGGGAGTCCCCCTCTTTGCTCGCCAAGTCGAGCCTCTGCCGCATTTTTCCCGCCGCCGCGGCATCGGGGCACAGGAGGTCGCTTTTCTGAATCACCCCGGCAGAAAACGTTTCGATCGCGACACCGCCGATCTCCACCGTGAAACCCAGAACCTCGATCCCCTCCCGGGCGATGACCTTCCGGGCGACGGCCCCCGCAGCGACACGGGCCGCCGTTTCCCGCCCCGAGGCACGTCCTCCGCCCCGGTGATCCCGGATGCCGTATTTCTTGAAGTACGTGAAGTCGCCGTGACCGGGTCTGAAAACGTCGCGAAGCCCCTCGTAAGAGGCGCTGTCCGCATCCCGGTTTTGAATGAGCAGGGAAATCGGTGTGCCCGTTGTCTTGCCCTCGAGAGTGCCCGAGAGAATCTCCACGCGATCTTCCTCACTCCGCTTCGAGGCCAGCGGCACGGCACCGGGCCTCCGCCGGTCGAGTTCCCGCTGGATGTCCTCCCCGGTGAGCTCGATGTTCGGCGGGCACCCGTCGATGACGGCACCGAGGGCCGCACCGTGAGACTCCCCCCATGTAGTCGCCCGGAAGAGCACGCCAAAGGTATTTCCTGACATATCTTTTACCTCCCCGAAATGCGCGCGTGTTTCAGACGGGCTCAAACGCCGATCCCGATGCGCCGCGCCCTGATCACACTCATGATTTCAACGACGATCTGCTCAACGCTTCTGCCTGTCGTGTCGACAGCAAGATCGGCATGCGCCCGGTACACGGCCGTCCGCTCCGCAAGCATTTCCCGCACCTCTTCCGCCATCCCCCCGCCCCTGAGAGGGGGTCGCTGTTCATCGCCCGCCGTCTCGCGCCCCATGCGCTCGAGGATGGATGTCTCGTCGGCCTGCAGCCAGATGACCAGTCCCTTTCTTTTCACGGCCTCCACATTCTCCTTCTCCGTGACGGCGCCGCCCCCCAGGGCGATGACGACGCCGTCCAATCCGGAAAGCCCCGCCACGACGGTCTTCTCGACGTCCCGGAACGCCGGCCACCCCCCCTCAGCCACAATCTGCCTGACGGATTTGCCGGTCCGCTGCCGGATCATCTCGTCCGTGTCGCGAAAAGGAATGCCCAGGAGGGCAGAGAGCCTCCGCCCCACGGTGGTTTTTCCCGATGCCCGGTATCCGATCAAGACGATGTTCATGGCCTGTGGTATAATTTTTTCATTTCCTCCCAGAAGCCCGAAAAAGACTTCCGGACACACTCCCTGTTGCGAATGTGAATACCCCGGACAACAAGGCCGAGCATGGCAAAGCTCATGGCGATGCGGTGATCGTCGTAGGTTTCAATCTCCGCGCCCCGGGGCTTTCCCCCCTCGATGACGATTCCGTCTTGCGTCTCTTCGGCCTGCACGCCGACCCTCCGGAGTTCGTTCACCAGCGCCTCCAGCCGGTTGCTCTCCTTCATCCGGAGGTGGGGCACATTTCGAATGACGGTTTTGCCTTCCCGCACGGCGGCGAGCGCCGCAAGGGTCGGTACCATGTCGGGCATGTCTTTCATATCGAAGGAGCACTCCCCGGCAAGCCGCGTTTTCCCGGCGACCTCCACCCAGGAATCGCCGGTGGACACCGCGCAGCCGAGATGCTCCAGGATTCGGAGAAAACCGATGTCTCCCTGCAGAGTCTGCGGGTTCATGTGGGTGACGCGGACCCTGCCGCCGCAGAGCGCTGCCGCCAGGAAGAAATAGGAGGCGCTGGAGGCATCCGCTTCGATGAGGAAGCGGCCGCTTTCGTAACAGCGACGGCCCTTCACGCGGAAACCGCCGACCGCCTCCCCCTCGACGGGCACACCGAAGGCCCTCATCACATCGACCGTCATGTCGATGTAAGGCCGGGAGACAGCGGGCCCCTTGAGTCCAATCCACACGTCGCCTTTTGCATAGGGAGCGCTGATCAGGATCGACGAGACGTACTGGCTGCTTTCAACGCCGTCAATCATGAGCCGCCCGCCTTTTATCCCTCCCGCGTGAATCACGACAGGGGGGTGCCCTTCCTTCCCCGGGCAGGTTGATCCGACACCCAGAACGCGGAGCGCATCGAGCAGGGGCCCCATGGGCCGTTCGCAGAGGCGACGGTCACCGGTCAGAAGGAAATCACCCCGCCCGAGGCTGACCATCCCTGCGAGAAACCTCATGGCCGTCCCGTTGTTTCCGAGGTATATTCCGGCACCGGGGTTCGTAATCTTTCCGGCTGTCCCCGTAACGATGACATCCTCACCCGAAGACACGATCTCCGCCCCCAGGAACCGCAGGGCCGCCATCATGTACTTTGTATCCTCCGAAAAAAGAGGATTCCTCAGGAAGGTTTTCCCTTCGGCGAGCGCCGAGATTACCAGGGCCCTCTGAGTGTAGCTCTTGGAGCCGGGGACACGAACGACGGCATCAAGGCTTTCCATCGTCCTGATCTCGTCAATATTCGGCATATCCCTTGTCTCGATTCTTTTTTTCTTTCACGCTCCTCATCTTACTGCGGCGGATCAGGTCCTCCCGCACGGTATGGGTCATGATGTCGACGGGCGGTTCCATCCCCGTCCAGATACGAATCTGCTCGGCCCCCTGATGTACGAACATCGAAAGACCGCTGATCACGCCGCACCCCGCCGCCGCGGCATCCTCGAGGAGTTTTGTCCGCAGGGGATTGTAGATCATGTCCATGACCCAATCGAAACGCCCCGGTCCAATTCCGGTTAAGGGTGTCTCTCCCACGCCGGGCGCCATGCCGACGGGTGTCGCGTTGACCAGACAATGGGCCGTCACCGCATCGAGGCGGGACAGGGGCAGCGCTGGGCATCCCAGATCCCGCGACAGGGTTTTCCCCGTCTCCTGATTTCTGCAGAAGACAACGGGAATGCCGCCTTCCCGGGCGATGCCGAAAACGGCCGCTCGTGCGGCGCCGCCGGCACCGAGGACGGCGAACCTTTTTCCCTTTATTTCCATTCGCCCCGCAAGGCTTCGGGTGAGGCCAATCCAGTCGGTGTTGAATCCCTCAAGCCTCCCTCCGAGGTTCCTTATCGTGTTGACGGCACCGATGATTCTTGCGTCTTCGTCCACCTCATCGAGGAGCGTTATAAGGGTCGTCTTGAAAGGGATCGTGACACTCGCACCCCGGATATTCTCTTCACGAATCATCCGGACGGCCTCATTGGGATTCTTCACCTGAAACGCCTCATATCGGGCCGGCAGCCCCATGGCCCTGTACGCCGCATTGTGCATCAGGGGCGAGCGGCTCTGCGCAACGGGATTCCCGAAAAGTGCGAACAATTCTCGCTTTCCTTGCATGTTCTTCTTTTCCCTCACACTTCCGCACCCCCGCCGCCGAAGAGTCTCAGCGCTTCCCTCATCTCGGAAACGGTGAGCTGCCCGGGGGCCGCCTCGGTTCCCTTTCGCAGGCTGGCGTAACTGAACGTCGATCCGAACAGGGGCGCAACGATCCTGCTCATGCGCCCCTTCGGGCCCATGCAGAAAGCGACGATCCTCTGCCCTTCGCCCAAAGCCCTCGGGATGAGCTGGAGGACGCGGAGGTTGTCCTCAATCGTGTTCGCGTAGGTGACGATCTTCACCACATGGGCGCCCAGGGACCGGCACGAGTCGAGTCTGTCCAGAAGAGTCTTCAAGGGGGGCGTGCCGCTGAAATCGTGACTCGACACCATGATCTGAGTGACACCGCCTTCGACCTTGACCGCCTCCGCAAGCTCCCCGATCAATGCCCTGGCCGTGCTCGCCTCAATGTCGACGAAATCGGCGCCCAGGGCCGCCGCCGCCTTCAAAAGGTTCACCCTGTCCCGTTCGCTTCCCCTGAAGAAGCCTCCCTCTTCCTTCCGCCGGTTGGTCACGATGAGGATGCCCCTTCTGGCGCCGATGAGAACAGGCAGGTCGGCGGCCTTCATTCGATCCATGCGGAGTTCCACCGCGTCGGCAATGGAGAAGGCCCTCTCCATGCTTCGCAGGGCGTCGCGTCTGTTTTTCGCCAAAAGGGAGACACAGATCATCCGCGTTCGTCCCCTTTCGGGTAGGACCCGAGGACCTTGAGGAACGCGGTTTTTCGCTCCAGCCGGCGGAGGCAATCTCTCACTTTCTTCTCCGCGGCGTGACCCGCCAGGTCCACAAAAAAGAGATACTCCCACATCCGTCCGCGTATCGGGTACGACTCGATCCTCAGCAGGTTGATCCCCGCCCTGCTGAAGGGCCCGAGCGCCGCGTGAAGCGCACCGGGGGCGTGAGGGGTCCCGAAGAGTATCGAGGTTTTGTCATCGCCCGTGGGCTCACTCTGCCCGCCGCCCATTACGATGAACCGCGTCGTGTTCGTCGGGTGATCCTCTATACCTTCAGCAACCATCCGGAGACCGTATGTCTCCGAAGCGATGCGGCTTCCGATAGCGGCTCCACGCCGATCCTCACGGGCTCGAACGACCGCACTCGCCGTGCTGTCCGTTTCAACGAGTTCCGCCCGGGGCAGGTTTCTTGCGATCCATGTCCGGCACTGGGCCAGCGCCTGGGGGTGGGAGTAAACGGTGCGGACATTCCCTTTCCCCCCCCTGGACAGGAGACAGTGGGATATCTTCATTACTATTTCCGCCCGGATCCTGAGGGGGGTGTCAATCAAACGGTCGAGCGTGTGCTTTACGGACCCCTCGACGGAATTCTCCATGGGCACGACACCGTAGGAGACTTTCTGACTTTCCACTTCGTCGAATACCTGACCGATGGACCTCCTCGGGAGCACCCGCGGGCTCCTGCCGAAGTGGCATAGAGCCGCCAGGTGAGTGAAGGACGACTCCGGCCCCAGACAGGCTATGGAAAGAGGTGCCTGAATCTGCCGGGACGAAGAGAGGATTTCCCGGTAGATGTGGCCGAGGGCCTCTCCCGCCAGGGGTCCTCTGTTGATGTCCGCGAGGTACCCGAAGACCCTGCTTTCCCGCGAGGGGTCGTAAATCTCCATTCCCAGACGACGCTTGACCTTTCCAGCTTCCAGAGAAAGCGCTGCACGCTCGTTGAGGAGCCGGACGATCTGTCCGTCCTTTTCCCTGATCTCTTTCCTGATGGTGTTCATCGATTTTTTTCTCATGCTTTCATGGCCTCGATGGTTTCGCTGACCAGCCCCAGGGGCACGCCACCGTTCACGAAGGGCATGCCGGGCTTCTTTAGAAGGACGAAATGGATGTTTTCTCCCTCTTTCTTTTTGTCCCGCTTCAGCCGGGACAATATCCCCCCTGTGTCCAGGATGGCGGGGATACGGTCCGGCAGGCCCACGTGACGGATGACCGAAAGAACGTCCTTTCGATCCTCGGCGGAGAGGTATTTCAGCTGCTCCGACAGGATCGTTGCAGCGGCCATCCCCATGGCGACGGCCTCGCCGTGCGAAACGGCAAAAGCCGACTCGGCCTCGACGGCATGGCCCACGGTATGACCGAAGTTAAGGATACGGCGAAGACCTTTCTCCGTCTCGTCGATCTCAACGATGCCCTTCTTGATCCGGCAGGACCGGGAAACGATCCTTTCCAGAAACTTCATGTCGCGTTCGCGCAGCGCCTCGATTCCGGACCGCAGATCTTCCAGGAGACCGGGGTCCTCGATGATCCCGTACTTGACGATCTCCGCCAGGCCGTTTGTGAAGTCCCGGGGGGGAAGGGTCTCCAGAAAATCGAGGTCGATGAACACCGCCCTGGGCTGATGGAAGGTGCCCAACAGGTTCTTCGCCGACGGAATATCAACTCCGGTCTTTCCGCCGATGCCGCTGTCGACCTGGGCAAGAAGCGTCGTGGGAACCTGCACGTAGGGGATGCCCCTCATGAATATGGAAGCCACAAGCCCGGTCATGTCCCCGACGACGCCTCCGCCGAGGGCGATGAGGGCCGAAGTCCTGTCGGCACCCCGTTCGACCAGTTCTTCCACCAGGCCGATGCAGGTGTGAATGTTCTTTGAGGTCTCGCCTGCCGGGAACTCTATTTTTTCCACCTTGAGACCCATCCCCCCCAGCACGCCCGTGACCCGGTCCCCGTGCATCCGGGCGACGCGGGAGTCCGTTACGATGAAGTACCTCGATCCCCAGCCGTTTTTGGACAGGAGGAGGGCCAGCCGGTCCAGGATGCTCCGGCCGATGTGGATATCATAGGAAGCGGAAAACTTGCGATCGAGGTGTACCCTGATTTTGTTCATAGGTGAGACCTCATTTCTTTTTTCATGACGTTGTCCAGGCGTGTGACCTCTTCCATGAGCTGGTAGAATTTCTCGGGCTTCAGCGACTGCATGCCGTCGGAAACGGCCTTCTCGGGTTCGGGGTGCACTTCCACGATAATGCCGTCAGCCCCGACGGCGACAGCGGCGCGGGCCAGCGGGGTCACGTACTTCCAGTAACCGGCGGCGTGGCTGGGATCGACGATCACCGGCAGGTGGGTCATCTCCTTGAGGACCGTCACGGCGCTCAGGTCCAGGGTGTTGCGCGTGGCCGTTTCGAAGGTCCGGATACCCCGCTCGCAGAGGATCACCTGACTGTTGCCCGACGAGAGGATGTATTCGGCCGACATGAGAAGCTCCTCGATGGTCGTCATCATGCCGCGCTTCAGGAGAATCGGTTTTTGGGCCGTGCCGACCTTTTTCAGAAGCGCGAAGTTCTGGACGTTGCGGGCGCCGACCTGGAGGATATCGGCATAGGCCTCGACCATGTCCACCTCCGTCGTGCTCATCACCTCCGTCACGATGGGAAGTCCCGTTCTCTCCCGGACCTTCTTCAGGAGTTTCAGGCCTTCCTCCTCCATCCCCTGGAAGCTGTAGGGCGAGGTCCTGGGCTTGAAGGCGCCGCCTCTCAGGATATGGGCCCCCGCCTTCTTCACCACATAGGCGCATTCCATGAGCTGCTCCTCGCTCTCCACGGCACAGGGCCCGGCCATGATGACGAATTGCGGCCCTCCGATCTCGAGATCACCGATCCGGACGACGGTGGCCGTCTCCCTGAATTCACGGCTGGCCAGTTTGTAGGGTTTGAGGATCGGCATCACCTTTTCCACGCCCGGCAGAAAGCTGATGGACCTGAGCTGATCTTTCCCCCTCCCGTCGCCGATGGCACCGATGATGGTCCGCTCCACGCCCCGGGAAAGATGGGGCCGGTAGCCGACGGACTCGATCCATTCGATGACCTTGTCGATCTGACCGTCTGTGGCGCTTTTCTTCATAACGATGATCATGGCTTTTTACCTCCATTTATAAAAAAGGCCGCGGAGTTTCTGCCTCCACGGCCTTCCAAAACAAAAAAGCCATGGATAGCATCTTTCTATCTACCCATGGCCCGGCTTTCTATGATGGCGTCCTTACGTTAAGGCCCTCCCCGCCGATGGGCAGACTTGTCCGCCGTAATAATAAAAGCCGAAGCTCCAATAGGAATTGCCTGATCTCCGTCTGTCCATCGTCAATTTCATCTCCTGAATGACAAAGAATCATACATGTTTTAATTTTTTTGTCAAGCGGGCAATTCGTGTGCTGTAAAAAAGGGACCCCTTTCGCTCAGGAAGAACCGGCCCCCTCCGGCGGCCTGCCCGTCCGCTCATCCCAGCCGAACTGCCGCCAGTAGTCGCTCATCATCTTCTCGATGTCCATGGACCTCCCTCTGTTGGCCCCCCCCGTCATCGGGGGCCTCCCCGCCGCGCGGTCCGGCACCCGCAAAGACCGGGGATCGACCCCGTGCTTGATGTTGAAGGCCTGCTTCGCCGAAAGGATGCGCTCCCCTATCGCCATATACTCCTCGGGCGTTTTGTTCCATCCCGTCGCGGCGTTCAGCCAATCGAATGAGGGGATTCTCGTCGATCCGAGGAAGAGTCCGAAAAGACAGAAACCGGCGCCGTTCGCAAGGCTCATGAACCTGCTGCAGGCAGCCGCCATGGCGGCCTTCTCGTCATCGGCCACATACTTCCGGCCTTTGAAATAGAGAAGCGGCGGCTTAGGAAGCCCCTTCACCTTCTTCCAGAGCTGAAACATCTCGTAGTACATCTGGGCGCCCAGGGTGTGCCGCCCGGGTGTGGGCTCCGCGGAATAGTGGATGTTGAACCCGGGGTCGTTACGCCCGTCATGCATGGGGAGTTCCTGCCCCCCGGCATGCATGGCGAACTGGGAGGTTCCTCTGCCGATCTTCTCGGCGGCGGCCCTGCTCCCGTCGGCCAGGATGTCCCCGATACCCTCCCTCCGGATCATCTTTTCGACAAGGGCTATCATGGCCTCCGAGTTCCCCCAGGTGAGCTCCAACCCGCCCGTCTCCTCCTTCGACAGGATGCCCCTTTCGTAGCACTCCATGGCGAAGGCGATGGTGCCGCCGACAGAGATCGTGTCCATGCCGGCCCGGTTCAGAAGCTCGTTCATCTGGAAGATGCTCTCCAGATCACCGTTCATACAGAGGGCCCCCAGTGAGAGCACCGACTCGTATTCCGGCTTGTGAACCTCCCCGTCCTTCGTCACGCAGATGCCGCCGCAGCCGAGGGGACAGGCGTAACAGTGGTATCTCCTCTTCTCGAGGGCTGCCACACGGTCCGGGTTGACCGTGGACGACTGCTTCATCCCCCAGTCGACATGGCTCCCCTTCCAGTTCTTGACGGGGGCATCACCCATCTCGACGGACATCTGGTTCATGCTCACCGTCCCCCATTTCTTCAGGAAGATCTTGTAGAGCATCCCGTCGAGCGCCATCTGCGTGGGAAGAATGCGCATGAGCGCCCCGAGCCAGGCCATCCCCGAGCCGGAGAGGAAAGGCGGCTGCATCTGCACCCAGCGGTTGCAGACCCGGTTCAGGCGCAGGATCGCCTCGCGGTCATGGACAGGGATCTTCTTCCTGCCGTCCAGAACGACGGCCTTCAACCGCTTTGCCCCCATGACGGCGCCGAGACCCGAACGCGCGGCAATCCGTCCCCGGTCGTTGCAGACGCCCGATATGAGGGACAGCCTCTCCCCCGCCGGGCCGATGACAGCGACGCGGGCGGAATCACCGTGCCTCGCGTTCAGCATCTCCTCGGCGTCGTTCGTGTCTTTTCCCCAGAGGTCCTGCGCATCCAGAAGCTCCGCCTTCCCCTCCTTCACGTAGAGGTATACGGGTTTTGCGCTGATGCCCCGGAAAAAAATGCCGTCGTAGCCGTTTCGCTTGATGGCGGGGGAAAAATTGCCGCCGCAGTTGGCGTCCCCCCAGGTACCCGTAAGCGGGGATTTCCCGACAACGCTCCATCGCCCCGTGAACAGGCTTCCCGTTCCTGTGAGAAGCCCCGAGACGAACCCGAGGATGTTTTCCGGCCCGAGGGGATCGGCCCCGGCCGGAATGCGGTTGCAGAGCAGGTAAGCGGCAAGCCCCGTCCCCGAGAGGTAGTTTTCGTAGACCGAATCCGCGATGGTCTCCTCGCCGACCGAACCGCTCGAGAGATCCACGTTGAGGATCTTCCCCATGTAGCTCTGTCCCATAGGGGTTCCTCCTTCGTGATCAGGGAGATTTCCTGAGAAGATTCATCATCACTCGGTGTACCGTTCCCCGGCTAAGGCCCCCTTCTGCGCCGCTTCGCCGAATCGTCCCGGGGACCGTGGAATCTTGAAATGCCCGTTTAAGATATCAGATTAACACCTGGGGAACAACCCGTTAAATGTTTCGTACGGACGCGGTGGCAGCCCTTCATCATTGCGGCCCGCGGCATTTCGTGATAAATGCAGACAACGACTCTCGGGGAGGTTCTTATGGCCGGCCGAAACCCATCCGCATGCACCGTCCTTCTGGCACTGACATTTCTTCTCACCTCCTGCACATCGACGAAGCTCGTCGAGACATGGAGAGACAAACAGTTCAAGGGGCCCGCTTTCAAGAAGATCATGGTTGTCTCCCTCATGAAGCAGCCTGACACGCGCCAGCGAGTGGAGGATGAATTCGCCGGCCAGCTGAACGCAAGAGGCGTCAATTCCATAACTTGCCATTCCTGTATCCCAGACATCAAGAATGTGACAAGGGATGAAATCGTCAAGGCCGTGGGCAGGACCGGCATGGAGGGTGTGCTGGTCGTGGAACTCAGGCAGGCGGGGGTCAGGGTCGAAACCGTGCGCACCGAAAGGCCCACCCTGGGGGACTCCATCGGCCTGGACAGCTACCTTCTCAAAGCGACGTCCCTCTCCGACGACTCGACGATGGTCAAGCGCGATGAAGTTGTCACCATCAGCGCGAGGCTCTTCGATGCCCGGACCGGCAAGCTTATATGGTACTCAAACACGGAGACCGTAGACCCCGGCAAAAAAGAGCGGGAAATTGAATCTTTTGTGAAAATCATTTTAAAAGCCCTGCAAAAAGACAGGTTGATCTGACGGCTGCCGGGTATCGACAAGTGGAGCGTTCATGAAATCGGGCCCCGGGGACACCCGGGGCCTTTTGTTTTCGACGCTTTTCAACCTTATCGAATCAATTTGTCAGAAAAATATGCACATGGGCTGCGACGGGAAAGGGAGGCGCCGGGGCTTTCTCTATGAGCGGCAAATGTCGGTTCAGCCGTCAAAAAGCGTGGATGAAGATCTGGCTCTCCTTCGATCAGTCCGGGCGCGGCGCACACACTCTGTGTGAAATTTCACTATCATTTCCCTTGCGGTTCTGTTCACGGTTGCCCATATGCATAAGGCCCAAAGTATTGAAATAATTAATAATAATTGATCTGCCATCTGAAGGTGACCCCCTTTGCAAAGTAAGCTCATGACCGGGAAGAGCAACAATTATTCCAGGTAAAAGGCCTTTCGCTGACAGCCGCCCCTGTAAATCCGGCCGTATTGCGTCTCCCTAGTTTTGCAGCTCTTCGGAGCCGGTGATCCAGCGGGGGTCTGCAGCAGCCAGATTTTTGACCGTCTCTTGCAGCCAATCCTTGATATCTCGAACGACATAAAATCTCGGCATCAAGAGGTTGTCCGCGGGGGAGACGAGTCCGTCTTGAACGGCGATTTCCGCCAGCTTCGTGCCGGGATATATGCGGATGCCCACGGTAACTTTAACAGCCTCCAGCCGTAAAGAATCGGCAAAGGCCAGGCTTTCCGCAACGGATGCTTTCGTTTCGCCGGGACCGCCGAGCAGCAAAAAGCCCATGCACCTGATGCCGGAAGCCCCGAGAACGGCCGATGCCCGGCGGACGTCCTGAAGATTGAAACGCTTATTCATGGCGCGCAGGATCCTTTCGCAACCGCTCTCGAACCCCAGGCTGGCTTCCACGCAGCCGGCGTCTGCCATCAGCTCCGCCAATTTCCTGTCCAGTCTCCCGGGGTAGAGGATGCAGCGCCAGGATATCTTCAAGCCACTCTCGATGATCTTCTCGCAAAGCGCCCTGGCATGAGAAGGCGGGAGGTTGAAGACATTGTCGACGAAATAAAAATGTCTGCAGCCCGCTTCGACATAATAGCGGTACAGTTCTTCGACGGCTCTTCCCGGACTCTTTTTTCTTATAACTCTGCCTTCAATGGCGGGGGTGGAGCAGTAGCTGCAGTCCATGGGGCAGCCGCGGCTCGTCTGCAGGGGCACCCAGATCTCCCCGGCCTGGGCGGAAAGGGGAGACGCGGGGATATCGGGAAGGGGCAAATTATCCAGGTTCCTGACAAATCTTCTCACCCCCTGGAGACCCATTCGGGGGAGGTAAAGGCCGGGCGTTCCCCTGAGGTCCGACTTTTTCTTCAACCGGTCCAGAAGGATGGGGAAAACCGCCTCCCCTTCCCCCTGGATTCCCATGTCTGCCTCGAGGTATTCAAGGACGCTTTCCGGGAAAATACTGTAGCCGGCGCCGCCCAGAACGATAGTCGCCTTCGAGGAGCGGCGATACTCATCCACCACTTTTTTGACCCCATCCAGCAGGAATCTCGGACCCTTCATGTTCTGATCATCGATGTTTCTCACGGAAACCCCGATGACATCGGGCCTGAAAGACTCCACCGACTTCTCGATCACCTGCCGGATATCCCCCTCGGCCATGAGGTCAATCATCCGGACATCGTGCCCCGCCCCTCTCGATGCCGAGGCGACACAGCTCAAGCCCAAAGGGAGAGGTGTTATATTGATCCGTTCCGTATTCGCCGAGATGAGGAGAACCTTCATGGCCGGTCCCTGCACCTGAACTCCATTACTGTAACTCATGAAGACAACAAACGGACGCAACGGGCATGCGGGAAGCGCAACGGGGGGGCTGGAGGCGATCCGGTCGCATGGGACAACGGCTTAGTGAGGTTTCGAGGAACCGACGAGGCTGACAATCATCTCGACACAGGCCGACAAACCCACGGCGCTCGTGTCAACACAAAGGTGGTAGTTGCGTGCATCCATCCAGTCGCTGCCGGTCATATCCCGAATGAACTTTTTTCTTCTCTGGTCGGACTCCCGGACAAGTGTCCTGGCGCTTTTGAAATCGGTGATATTCCGGACCTTCATCACGCGACCGACCCGAAACTCCTCCGGGGCGTGAACAAAGACATGGATGACGCCCGCCCTGCCTCTCAGAACATGAAAGGCGCCCCGGCCGATGATGACGGCGTCATACTGATCCGCCATTTCCCGTATAATCCGGCTCTGCAGGTCAAAGAGGTCCCTCTCATAGACCGGCAATGTCGGGGGCGGCTGACTGATGGCTTCCGGCGCCCCCATGCCGAAACTCCTGACGATATTCATGAGCAGGCTCGACGCCCTGCCGTCGATCTCTTCAAGCTGACGAACATCCGTACCGAGTTTTTTCGCCGCCTCCCGAAGGATCTCCCGGTCAATGTACCTGAAACCGAGTTCCTTCGCGGCGAGATACCCGACGTAGCCTCCCCCGCTGCCCATGAGCCTTGACACGGTGACGATCCTGTGTTCCATGCCCCCCGTACCTGTGACGCTTGCTTCCTTTGACGGCTATTTCCTGATTGATTTTTTCAATGCCACAAGCGCCTTTTGATTATCGCTTGTCGCCAGGATCACCCGGACGGGACTTTCCGCGGGACTCGCGGTCCCGTAAATCTGCCTGATGTTGATACCCTTTGACGCCAGCAGGCTCGTCACGATCTTCAGAGCCCCCGGCCTGTTGTCGAGCTCAACCAGGATCTCTTCCTTCACGTCGACAGCGGCGAACCCTTTTTCCTTCAGCGCGTCGCATGCCCGGCGGACATCCTCAACAACCATCATGATCCGGGCTTTATCCGTCCCCTGCATTTCGTAGCCCGCTACGGCCTCTATGTTGATTCCCCGATCGGCCATGTGATCGGCCAGTTTGTTCAGCATCCCGATCTCATTGTCCACGGTCACATAAATCTGTTTTGTGAGCACGGCTTTTTTTAACATACCCTCACCTCCTTTTTGTCAATGTGAAAGGCCATCCCCCCGAACGGCGTTGCGCGATATTCGGCAAAAGCTGCTTCAGGCCGCGTAGCAACCGCCCTGTCCGCGACCAAAACGATAAATCATTATAGCATGTATCTTCAGATCGTTCTCTCCTTTTCGTCGGGACTTCCTTATTGTCGTTTTGACCCGGGGGCTTCCATTTTACGGCATATTTTGATATGGCAGAAAGCCTCGGCGAATCGAACATCAAAGTTTTGAACATGACGGGCATCCCCAAAAAGGAAAAGGACACAAAACCCCGGCAAAAAAACGGGGAAGGACTTCACGGGTCCCTCGCGAAACCGGTCATAACGCTGAAGGACGTCACCGTCCGTGTGCGTGACCGGCACATCCTCCCGGGAACGTCCTGGGAGATTCGAACCGGTCAGAACTGGGCCATTCTCGGCCCGAACGGTTCGGGCAAATCGTCCCTCGCCAGGCTTCTCGCCGATGACATCCCCCACAGCCGCGGGAAAATCATCCGCCATGGTCTCAACGGGCGCGGGATCGGTTACGTTTCCTTCGAACTGCACGAATGGTTCATGGACCGGGAAGAGCGGTTGGGGGATTCCCGGTCTTTTGCCGGACAAAACGATTCCCGTGAGAAAGTCCGGGAGACGATCCTCTCCGCCCTGGAGACAGAAGACGACGGGCCGCCTTTTGATGGGGTCGTCGATCTCATGGGGATCCGGCATCTCCTGGATCGCGGGACGGCCTTCCTGTCCACGGGCGAAATGCGCAGGGTCCTGATTGCACGCGCGCTTCTCAAGTCCCCGCGGCTTCTCATCCTCGATGAACCTTTCGGCGGTGTAGACGCGACATCCCGGACCCGGCTGGCCGAAGCGCTCGAAAAGTTGATGCAGGAGGGAATACAGGTCATCCTTGTGACAAACCGCCTGGAGGAAATCCTGCCCGGCATCACCCATGTCCTCTGTGTGAAAGACTGCAGGATCGTCCGCCAGGGCGGGCGCGGCGATGTGCTGACCCGAAAACTGCTCGACGATCTCTATCACAGGACCGGGATAAGCCTGAACGCACCTGCACCATACAGAATCGCCGAACAGAGAACGGACGCCGGCGAGATTCTGGTGGAGATGAAGAATGTGACCGTCCGCTACGGTGAAATCACCGTTCTCAACGGCCTCGACTGGGTCATGAGAAAGGGCGAAAACTGGGCCGTCGTGGGACCCAACGGGTCGGGCAAGTCGACCCTCCTGGACCTGATCAGCGGCGACAACCCCCAGGCCTATGCCAACGAGATTTATCTCTTCGGAAACCGCAAGGGCTCGGGAGAGACGGTCTGGGAGGTGAAAGAACACATCGGGATGGTTTCCGCACGACTGCAGCTTCAATACCGGAAGGGGATCAGCGCCTTCGAGGTTGCGGCATCGGGACTTTTCGATTCCATGGGGCTCTATCGCGCCATCAACCCCGGGGAGCACGACAGGGTCCGCCACTGGATGGACCGACTCGGACTGGGGAGTCTCTCGAACAGGGTTTTCAACCAGCTCTCGTTCGGTGAGAGAAGGATGGTGCTCATCGCGCGGGCCATGGTGAAGTCTCCACGCCTGCTGATCCTCGATGAACCCTGTGAGGGTCTGGACGAGGGATACCGCAGGCGTGTTCTCGATCTGGCCAACGACATCGGCACGAAGACACGCACGGATCTCATCTTCGTGACCCATTATCAGCGCGAGGTCCCGCCGTGCGTCACGCACACGCTGAGCCTGGGGAGGCAAACCCCGGCCTGACCGGGCATGGTGAAAAGAAGCGTTTTTTCGTCTCGCGAATATCTGACACAGCCTAATTAACCCTTGACATGGGCGCCCATAAAGCTTATGTTAAGACTACTTTAAGACGGTTTTGGTCCCGGTCCCCAGAGCTCGTGGAAAGGCTGCTGGGGATTTTTTTAGACCGGAGATTTGTGATCGCCTATATCCACCCCCGCGGCGGACGAACCGGTTTCATCCCCGGTTCGAGAATAAAAAATCAGGAGTGTAAATGAATTTCAAATCGTTTAATTTGGACCCTCGTATTGAAGCGGGCATCGAGGCCCTGGGCTACACGGCAGCCACGCCGGTCCAGATTCAATCCATCCCTCCCATCCTGCAGCATCGGGACTTCATGGGTCTCGCCCAGACCGGTACGGGGAAAACAGCCGCGTTTGTGCTTCCCATTCTGCAGCGCCTGCTGGACGGTCCGCAGAAGCACGTCCGGGCATTGATCATCGCCCCCACACGGGAACTCGCGGAGCAGATACATGAGGCGGTCGGCCAGCTGGGCCGATTCACGAAAGTGAAAAGCGTAACCATCTACGGCGGCGTCAGCAAGGACCCGCAGATCAAAAAACTTCGTGGCGGCGCCCAGGTCGCGGTGGCCTGCCCGGGACGCCTCATCGACCTCATGAACCAGCGGGTCATCGACCTGTCGGGCCTGGAAGTTCTTGTGCTGGACGAGGCGGACCGGATGTTCGACATGGGCTTCTTACCGGACATCCGTGAAATCACGAAGCGCATCCCGGCCGCACGGCAGACCCTGCTCTTCGCTGCAACCATGCCCGACGACATCCGAACCCTCGCGCAGGAAATCCTGCATAACCCCGTCACCGTGCAGGTCGGCGAGGCGGCCCCGGTATCCTCCGTCTCCCACTACCTGTATCCCGTGGAGCAGCATTTGAAGACATCCCTTTTGATGAAGCTTCTGGACCGAACGGACACGGCGTCCGTGCTCATTTTTACCCGCACCAAGGACCGCGCGACGCGTCTTGCCAGGCAAATGAGGAAAGCCGGTTTTCCCGTAACGTATCTTCAAGGAGACCTTTCGCAGCGCCAGCGTGAAGCGGCACTCACGGGCTTCCGAAACGGCAAGCACCAGATCCTCGTGGCCACCGACATTGCGGCCCGCGGTCTAGACATTTCACGGATTTCTCACGTCATCAATTACGACATGCCCGACACGGTCGACGCTTACACCCACCGGATCGGCCGCACGGGTCGGGCGGCAAGGACCGGTGACGCATTCAGCTTCGTGACGCGTCAGGACCGGGCTTTCGTGTGGTCCATCGAGAAGGCCATCGGGGAAAAAATCGAAACACGACTGCTCGAGGACTTCGATTACAACGTTCCGGCACCGGCAAGAACCGGCGGCCTCGACAGGGAAAAACGGCCCGCGGGCCGGCGAAACCCGTCAAGACCCCGGAAGAGCCTCGAGCATTGCCGGCTCTGATGTTCGCCCATTTTCCGCTGCGCGCCTCACCGACTAAAAAGGCAGGGCACGATGGCCCTGCCTTTTGTTTCTCCTTTCGACGCTTCCTAGGCCTGTTCCGGCTCGGTGACGATCTTCATTTCCATGGACCACCCGTATTTGTCCGTCCGTATGTTTCTGCATGCGGCATTGTATTCGAATTCGAATACAATTCGTCCCTGATGCTCCCCATCGTTCTCGACCCTGTACCCCCGGATGGTCCCGCCGTAGAAAGAGGGTTCCACCCGGTTCTTGTGGAAATAAATTTTGCCCCCGATGAGCTTCCGGGCCTTCTCTTCCGCGAGTTTCCACCAGCCGCATTCCCAAATGTTGTCTTTGAGCTTGGCAAAATTGTCCGAATTCTCGATCAGATGTATTTTCATTCTGCACCATCCTTGTCTTGAGTGATGGCCGGGGCCGCGACGCGACACGGACTCTTCATCGGAGACGCCGATACCGCTTCACTCCGAGGGGTCATGGAACCTCTTCGGACTGGGGCCCTTTCGACTACGGCTTCTTATGGAAAAACAACAAGCTCCGTCTTTTGTAAAAGACGGAGCTTCAATCATCGGAGGATGACCCCTATTTGGGGCAGCGGAGTGATGAATTGCCGGGCAATGTCGATTACATTTATATTGTTACTCTCAAATGCAACGATGTCAAGTTTATAAATGAGTTCATCCGCTCGAAGCACGGCCTGGATGCAAGCAGTTTAAATCGCCCATGCAAGCGCTCACGTCGATCGACCTTCATCGATCACGTTATTGCTGCCACTGTTCCGGAAGGGGTTGCGGCCCGGGTCTGATACCGGCGATGTCCGGATCTTCGTCCTTGCTTCTCGGGGGTGCGTTGGCCCTGCGCTCCCTCGCTTCCTTCCGGCGCATTTCTTTTTCCTGCCGCCTCTGCTGTCGCCTCTTTTCTTTCTGGCGCTTCTCAAAACTGGCTTTTGATTTTGTCATTGTTGATACTCGCTTTCTTCACAGCCCTGCCGACAACGCATACACTCGCTGGAAACAAAAAGGCACTTCCATGACAAACAACACAGAAGTGCCTTTCGCCCTTACCGGGTTCTACAGGATTTTCACATTCGTCGCTGCGGGTCCCTTTTTCCCCTTCTCGACATCGAAACTCACTCGCTGGTTCTCCGAGAGAGTCCGAAAGCCCGGGTTCTGAATCGCGCTGTAGTGCACGAAAACATCTCCGCCCTCATCGGACTCGATAAAGCCGAAACCCTTTTTCTCATTAAACCATTTGACTCTACCCTCTGGCATAATTCCAATCCCCCTTACATCTGTTTTTATTAAAAAGTCGGATCGACATCACGTCGTAAAAAAACCACCAAAACTCTTGAGAGCGCGGTGGTCAACTTTTACTTCTCAAAATGTTCGTCCAACTTTTCTAACTCTGTCCCGCTGATGAGTCCAAGCATCTGTTCAAAATTTCTGGCTAACATTATTACATGCAGCGCCCCAAGTCAATGTTTATTTTCTTTGAATAACTCGGGAAGATAAACGCCTCTGATGTCGAGATTTTTGCCTGAACGGCGGGAAAAGGCGAAAATCACCCTGCCTTTTCCCCGCTGTCTATCAGTATCTGCGGCCTCCTCCCCCTCTTTCCGGACCTCTCCTGAATCCACCGGGGCGGGATCGGCTGTCGCCTCTTGCGCCCCCCTGGGTCCTTGGGGGTTTGGCCTCATTGACAACAATGACCTTTCCGTGAAGCTCGCCGCCGTTAAACTGCTTGATGGCCTCCTTGGCGGCCTCCTCCGTCTCCATCTCGACAAAACCGAAACCCTTGCTGAGCCCCGTGAACTTGTCCTTGATGATAGCCAGCGAAACAATGTTTCCCACTGTGGAAAAATTGTCTCTCAGCTCCTGCTCCGTGACTCCGCTGGCCAGATTGCCGATATATAATTTTTTATTCATTTCGTGTTCCTTTCGATGTTTTGTTGTCATCCTTCCATGCTGGGTTTGCAAGGCGGGACACGCTTCAAAGACTCCTCGCAAACAATGATGCTCCAGATCGAAAGGGTGGAAAAGGCTTCCCCGCATCGCAGGAAGCCTTTTCCTTTTGTGATTTACAGTGCTTTCACGTTGGCCGCTGAAGGGCCCTTCTGGCCATTCTGAACCTCAAAGCTGACGCGCTGACCCTCTTGAAGGGTCTTGAAGCCGTTGCCCTGAATGGCGCTGAAGTGAACAAACACATCCTGGCCTTCATCGCTTTCGATGAATCCAAAGCCCTTGCGTTCATTGAACCACTTGACTTTGCCTTCTGACATTGTTTCATCCTCCTTTCATAAGATTTTACAAGGCGGATTGCAACAACGGCAGAATTAAAAAAAACCACCACACTTCGGAGAGCATGGTGGTTTAATCCCTACACTTCAAAATGTTTACATCCGACCTTTATCGCACCGCCTTTCCATGAAAGGCCCTGTGCAATTCTCGATATAGTTTACTCACAATCTGCGTGAAGTCAAGGATTCTTTTTGAAAAATGCTCCCTGCTACGCCCAGACCCGGCGAAGATCCACAAGATTTTCGAGAAGAAGCCCGATGAAATCCGTTTCAAGTTCGACCATTTCGGCGTCTTTTTTCCGAAGCCAGTCCGACAGCCAGGCAAACCTCAACCCCAGTACGAATTCAGGGAGTAAGGCAAAACCTGAAGCGTCGAAACACCCGGCATCACGGATTTCCTCGACAAAGGCCAGAGCCATGGGGCCGGCAAGGCTTTCCGGGTCTTCAACACCGATGCATCCGAGCAGAAGCGCTGCGTCATACAGCTCGGGCTTGTACCCCGAGAATTCCCAGTCAATGACAGCACGGATGTGGTCGTCACCCCAGATCACGTTGAGAGGATGAAAGTCACCATGGCAGAAGGCAACGGGGAGTTGCTCCGACAGCGGGAAGAAACACCCCTCCAGGAAGAGAAAGGCCCGTTCAACGGCCCTCGCCTGTTCGGGGCTATGCCGGTTCATCCTCCTCATGAGATCGCGGGTGAAGCCCGCGACTGAAAAGGGCTGTGCCGGATCCCCCATGGGGGTTCCGGCAGATAACCCCCTCATTGCGACGAGGAACCTGCCGAGCGCCCGGCCCCGCCAGGCATCATGCGTGTAATCGGGCCTGTTCAGTTCGACGCCCTCGACAAAGGGAGTTATCTGCCAGACGCCGCCTGCCGCCTCCGCCGTAAAATCGTCATCACGGTTCCGCAGACAGGGAATCACCCCTGAAAGCCCCTCCGTGGCGAGGAATTCAACGGCAGCAGCGATCTTTCGCTTTCGATTCCGCAACGCGGGCTCAATCTCCTCGAGGACGAAACGCCGGCCCTCCCCGTCTTCGATCACCGTCCGGAAGAGGCTCCGCTCGGGGCTTCCCGAAAGGGGAAGATCGTGACGGTTCTTCCTGAATTCCAGCCCCCAGGGCCGGAGAACCTCTTCAAAGGGGATGTCTTTCAAGCGCCGAATCCGCCGTCCGTTGTAACGGTCTCATATTTCACCCGTTCCTTTTATCTTCTTCCGGCCCGGATAACAAGCCCGATGGCGCACGAACGAAGAACCGAACTTTTCACGGTTCCGGCCGGAGAAGCCAAAATCATTGATCGGGGAACCGGGATCGGTGACAGGAAACCGGAAATCAAGAACGGTGGGCGGGGATTCTGGTCTGCCCGACCGAATATCGCACAGCAGTCTGTTCCCGGGGAGGTTGATGATTCATTGACAAGTGACTCCTTTTCCCCTTACGATCCCCCGCGGAAAAACTGGATCCAGCACAGGAGGCCGATATGTTCAAGGTGAACGAGTATTTCGGTGGGAAGGTGAAGTCCATATCGTTCAGTACGGGCGACGGACCCGCGACGGCTGGCGTCATGGCGAAAGGCCGGTATGAATTCGGGACTTCACAAAAGGAAATCATGATTGTCACGACGGGCCTCATGAAGGTGAAGCTCCCCGGGTCGAAAGAGTGGAAGACTTTCAAGCCCTATGACCGCTTCGAGGTGGAGGCCCACCAGAAATTCGAGCTCGAAATCGGTGAAGACGCTTCCTATATATGCCTCTACCGATAAGCTCACCGGGTGGATCCGGTGTGTTCACTGAAAAAGGCCGAAGGGCTCCTTCCGGTGAACCGGCCGAACATATCCAATGATCAAATCTTGACCCCGGCTATTTTTTGAAGGCCTCCACGAGGGCATCCATGTGTCCGCCCTTCGCGAGAAGCCTGATACGGGAGAACCCGGCCTGCGACAGGACGGATTGAATTTCCTCGAACGTGTAGGTGCCGCCGCCGGAGGTGTTAACCAGCATGTTGACGGCAAAGATGGCCCCGTCTTTCGGACGGGTACGGTCCGGTTCCATCACGTGATCCCGGACGACCACCCGCCCCCCCGCGACAAGCGAGCGGTACACCTTCTTGAAGAGGGAGAGGTTCTGCGCGGGGCTGTTCTGGTGAATGATGGCGGAAACAAATGCGAGGTCGTGCCCCTGCGGCAGTTCATCCCGGGTGAAGTCGCCGGCCACCAGCCTCACGCGGTCCCGCAGGTCTTCCCTTTCAAGGCGCTCGCGGGCCATCGCGATCACCTCCGGCCGATCGAACAGTGTCGCCTTCAAACCGGGGACGGCCCGGAGAAACGCGATGGTATAAGTGCCCGAGGCGCCGCCCACGTCGATGAGCGCCCTGGCGCCGCCGGGTTTGGCCGCCTCGACGATCCTCCCGGCCTGCGGCGCCGCGACGGCGTGCATGGCACCGATGAAGGCGCGCGTCTCCCTGGCGTCCCGTGCGGATCCCGGGGATAGGCCTGCACCCCGCACGATATCCGTGAGGTCGCTCCACCGATGCCAGAGGTGAGCGGCGTGAAGAATCATGGCCAGAATCGAATCGGGGGCATCCTCCGAAAGAAGCTGATAAACGGGGGATTCACACCAGTAGGTTTCCCCCTCCTTGCCCAGGAGCCCCATGGCCGCGAGTGCGTCCAGCAGAATGGTCAGGGCGCGCAGGTCTGTCCCGGTCCTGCCTGCAATATCCGCCGCCGTGAGGCGTGATTGACCCAGGATTGTAAACAGGTTTGACTCCGCGCCGCTCAGGAGGATCCGGCTCGTCATAAAATTCCAGGACAACCTTAGAACTTCTTCCCGGCTGATGGGGCTCATGCTAATCGCCTCCTTCTTCATATTTCATTCAGGCCCGGTTCTTTCACCCGCGATGACGGGGACATACGCTTTCGCCGTGTCCTCAAAGCAGGGCGGTGGACCATGCAATCATGAACTGGCCCGCATAGTAGAGCGGGAGGCCGGCCAGACGGTTCGCGTACTCTTTCTTGACGAACCGATGGCGGGCGACAAAAATATCCGAGATATAAAACAGGACGGCACCGCAAAAGGCGAGGGCTCTCCCGGCAAAGCGCATGCGATCGTTCTCCATCAGCGACGCTGCGCCGACGACCATGACGGTGACGGCGATCATGTAAACGACGACGGGGCCGAGCATCCCTCCCAGATGGGGCTTGAGCCAGGTGAAGACGAAGACTCCGACAGCCAGGCCCGTCGTCGCGGCCACCAGGGCAATGGTCCCCGGAGATGCCATGCTGAAAAAAGCGACGCTGTAGAGAACGTGTCCCGCCAGAAAAGAAATCAGCCCCGCCAGGAAGTGTTTTCTCGAGGCGTGAAAGATCAGGAAAACGTCGCCTGCGACGCAGAAGAGAAGCCCTGAAAGGACAAAGAAGAAATAGGTGGAACTCGTGTGAGGCCCGACGAGAGCCGTCATGACGAAGAGAGCGGAAAGCACGGGCTTTGTCAGAAGAAGGCCGCGGACGGATTCTTTCCTCGCGTAGAAAAGCAGGGCGGCCAGCAAGGGCAGGGCCAGCACGAAAATCGCGATGTTCAGCATCCGTACCCCCCGGGCGGGCCTCGCCCACCTCCGCCGGACCGGATCTCCTTTTTTGCCGTTTCGATGGAGAATGAGCGGTCAGCGCCTGCGGCGCAGCACCCAGGCCTGAACGCCATACAGCCCGCTCACGGTTATCGCGCTTCGTCCGATGAAACGGAGCTACCCCACATAGACATAGACCCTGTCTCTGCCCTTGCCGCTGCACCTGACCTTTTCCTCTTCGATTAATATCCTCAGGATGGAGTGCGCCTGGGAGGTCAGGTTGCGGTAGCTTCCCGAAAAGCCGGCATCACTGAGCAGGCGCCGGCAGATTTCCGTATGGGTCATCCCCCGGGGATGCGTCCTGAGCAAACCCTTCAGGGCCTTTTTCAAAAGACACAAATCCTCCCTTTCTCTATCCGGGGGAGTGGTCGGCACCGGACGCTCCTCGCAACGGGCATTGCGGGGTCATCAATGCTTCAGGATGATCCCCTCGATGACATTTGAAACATCCTCGCAGACATCCGTGGCTGTCTCGGTCGTCTGAATGATTTCTTTCAATTTGATCAGTTCGATGGGGTCCTTTTCGTCTTCAAAGAGCCTCATCATCGCTCTCCGGAGCACCTGGTCCGCCTCGTTTTCAAGCGTATGGATGTCCACACAGAGGCTGAGGATCATCTTGGCATCCTGCTTCTTTCTCACGGAGTAGACAATCTTCCTCAGTTCGGTGATGCTCCGGTTCAGGATGTTGGCAAGCTCGGCGAGTTCCTTCGTGGTTCTTCTAATCTTGTACAGGTACATCCGGACGGCGGCAGATTCGATCAGGTCCAGAATCGTGTCCATCTTGCTGGCCAAAGAAAAAATGTCCTCCCTGTCCAGGGGCGTAATGAAGGTGTTGTGCAGCATGTGATAGATGTCATGGGTGATGGTATCCGCCTCGTGCTCGATCTCCTTCATTTTGGACAGTTTCTGTTCCGAGTGCTCGTAGTTGTTGATGATTTCTTCGAAAAGCCTGCCGCCGGCTTCGATCTGGTCGGCCAATGCCTCGAAGAGGTCGTAAAATCTTTCGCGTCTTGTAAAGAATTTCATGGAGGCCTCTTTATCGTTACACTTTACGACGATCCGTCATATGTCCCGACACCGGACGATCGGCAACGGCGGGAGCCGCAGAAAATTGTTAATTCGGAACAGCGGGGAAATCAAGGGTTATTTCTATGTGAAAAAGGCGGGGCCATTTCGGCCCCGCCTTCCCTTTGCAGCAGGATGTGCCCGAATCAGGCTTTCTCGGCCGCCGCGTATTTCCCGGCGATCCTTCCCATCACGATACAGTCGGTGACCGCGCAGCTCCCCAGGCGATCGCCGCCGTGAACACCGCCGGTCACCTCGCCGGCGGCATACAGTTTGGGAATCACCTTTCCCTCCCTGTCCAGGAGCTCGGTCTTTGCCGTGATCTGCAGACCGCCCATGGTATGGTGAATGGCCGGCCATTGCGGCACCGCGTAAAACGGCGCCTTTGAGATCTTGGCCCGCATGCGGGGTTTGCCGAAGTCTTTATCGACACCGGCATCCACATAAGAGTTATATTTTCCGACGGTTTCCACAAGGCCTGCGGGGTCAATGCCGGCGGCTTTGGCCACACCTTCCAGGGTGTCCGCCTTGAACACCCTCTTTTTTGCTATCCCGTCCGTGATCACTTCGATGCGCGTGAAGTTCGGCCACATGGCCTCATCGAAGATGGTCCATGTCGGCTTCTCCTTCAGGACGAAGGCCTCGTAGCTGGCGATGGCTTCCCTCGGGGCCAGCTCGCTGATGAACCGCTTGCCGTTTTTCCACACGTAGATGGCGAACGCCGGCGATGTGAAGGGGATGAGGGCCGGCTTGTCGAGGATGCCCGTGTAAGGATCCGCGAAGGGGTACAGCTGGATGCGGTCCGTCTGTGTCGTCGCCGCGCTGACGTCTTCCGCCGCCCGGATCGCCTCCCCCGTGGCCCCGGGCTGATTGGTGGACAGCCACTCCGCCGTGAGGTAGGGCACTTCCTTGGTTCTCATCTTCACGTCGCGCGAGTAGCCGCCGCTCGCGAGGATGCAGGCCTTCTTTGATTTGAAATAGAGACTCTTCCCCCTGCTCTTGACCTGCACCCCCAGCACCTTGCCCGCGAGGGGCTGCTCCCTCACGATCCCCGTGACCTGTTGTTCCAGAAGGACGGGAATTTTCCGCCGCTGGGTGTTTTTGTACAGGGCGGCAATGATGTCCGACCCGCTGATGTTCTCGGTTTGATGGGTCCTCGCCCTCGAATGGCCGCCCGCCTGGACGACCAGCTTCGGCGGGAAAACCACACCCATGTCCACAAGCCAGTCCAGGGCGTCGGGAGCCCCGTCCACGACCGTTTTCACCAGTTCGGGCCAGTTCAGATTGTGACCCGCTTTCATCATGTCCTGGAACATCAACTCCGGGCTGTCCGCTTCGAGGTCCGGCCTCTGTTTGCGGATCTTGGAGTTCCAGGCGGCCATCTGCCCGCCGTTGATGATGGAGTTTCCGCCGTGGGTCGGCATCTTCTCCAGGACGATGACTTTCGCGCCGGCATCAAAGGCGACCAACGCGGCAGCCAGTCCCGAAAAGCCGGAGCCCACGATGACGATGTCGGTCTCCCTGTCCCACTTCTTGGGAGGCGGCACCGCCTTCACTTCCCTGATGCCGAATCCCCCCAGGGCAATGGCACCTGCCCCTATGGCCGTGCATTTGATGAGCCCGCGTCTCGTCAGGCCTTTTTTGTCTTCCTTCTCATCCATAAAACTTCCCCCTTTCCTAATCCGTTCTTCTATGTGTTCCCGATTAGTTTACGCCTCGGTCCGCCCATTCACCACCTCCTTCTCTTCCTCTCTTCCTGACCGATGGAACAACCCTGTTAACATAGGGCTTCTCATGCTCTCCCACTTCAGAAAATCTTATTATTCTGTAATGGCTTGACTTTTTACCGGTTTTATCAATGAGATGGTCAGCAGGGCAACTGTAAGTTGATGAGGTTTAGGAACGGCAGAGAACACTCTTCATGCGATCAGATATAACCGGACAGCCTTGAAATGTGATAGTGCTCTGAAGAAGTTTCTTATCGAAAATATTGCCTTATATTTTCATCTAACACAAGAACAAATTATGTCAATAGAACATTTGCCCCGACAGCACGCGGGTTCATCTTTGATTTTAGAAAATCGGGGAACACTATCAAGATTCAACACCTGTCAACGCCGGGATCATCCATGACGCCAAAAAACCGGTCTTCGCTTTGTGAAAAAAAGGACAGATGAAAAGAACAACTCTCATCATTGTGCTTGCCGTCTGTTTTCGTCAAATGCTATAGGTGCTCAGACCGGATCAAGGCCATTCAGCCATCGCACCAGCTGATCGGAAAAATGGATGCAAAAGAAAGATAATGAAAGAATGCCCGTCCGCAAAACGGTCATCCGCAAGCTCAAGCGACGGGACAGAGACCGGATCGGGGCGCTGGTTATTTCTTCAGGAAAATTCAATGATGTCGAAATAGACATCGCGATGGAACTCGTGGATGAGGCCCTGGCAAAAGAGGAGAAGAGCGGCTATATGTTCGCCGTGCTGGCTGATGAAAAAGATCCGGCCTCGATCCACGGATATGCCTGCTATGGGCCGGTGCCCCTGACGCAGGGGACGTGGGACCTTTACTGGATCGTCATCGACCGGGCGGCCCAGAAGAAGGGGCTCGGAAGGCGCCTCCTGGAGCATGTGGAGCGTGACGTCGTGAAGAGGGAAGGACGAATGCTGCTCATCGAGACATCCTCCCAGGAGAGTTACACCCCCACCGTCCGATTCTACGAGCGCAGGGGATACCGTCTGGAGGCGCGCGTCAGGAATTTCTACCGGACCGGTGACGACAAACTGATATTCAGGAAAGAATTGGTCTGAAAGCCTTTTCGAATCCGAATAACAGGACCTGACGAATCTACCGGCAGTCTCCCCCGGACAAAAAGGGACAGGCCTTTTAATCAACAGGCCGGATGCCCATCACGCGCCGCGGCCCCTCAAGCGGTCGCGCACGGTCTGGATGATGACGAGGGACGCCTCGAAGGGGTCTTCGGACCGGCAGTCCGCGAGGAGTTCGTCGTTATCCTCCCACAGGCCGAAGTCCTCCCGGATACCCTCCCCCCAACCGAAGACGTTGAAGACAGCCACTTCCTCATCGGACATGTGGGCAACGGCCACCCGGGTTTTGAAGCTCATCCTGTCAATGATCCGTTTCGCCGCTTCCTCGGACGTCACCGGGACGGCCTCATCCCTGCACTCCCGGGATGGATCCCGCGGAAAGAGCCACTCGAACCAGGCCTCGACTTCCCTCCGACTCGGCGTCACCCCCTGTTTTAGAACCCTCTTGTTGATGAGAACTGCGGGGAGATTGGTCAGGCCGAAAGTGGAACTCGCGGAGGATGGGACCCATGAAACCTTGATATAGCCCTCTATTTCGTGACGGCGCATGACCTCCTCGATCATCGTCCGTATCGCTTTGCCCTCCTCGCGGGAGTCCGTACAGATTTCGATGCTGAGAGATTTTTGGGTCACCGGTTCTCCATGATTCGTTTGCCGCGGGAAAAGGATTGGGATATGGTTTTTTCTTTCTCGTTTATTATCGTTGATTTATATCACAGCCGGGCGGGAGGGGCATAGGACCTTTTTTCTTTGCCTGAATCCCCCGGATGTCAACCACATGACGCCTGAGTCGTTATTATGTTTTAAAACACCAAGTTTCACCGTCCTTCTGGACAAGGGACATGGGAAGTGCTTTAATGATGTTCAGTGCATATGCGAGGAACGGATATGAAGAACTATAAATCCTTCCGGTTCGTGCTGGTTTGGCTTCTAATATCTATGCTGGCCCTTTCCCCGGCGGCACTGGCCCAGGACGGCAAAAGCGCTTCCGCCAAGAAGTTCTCGCAGGAAGAGCTCGATCAGATGCTGGCCCCCATAGCGCTCTACCCCGATGCGCTCCTCGCCCAGATCCTCATGGCTTCGACTTATCCCCTGGAGGTCGTGATGGCGGATCGGTGGGTGAAGCAGAATAAGGCACTTACGGGGGATAAGCTGAAGGAAGCCGCGGACAAGCAGCCGTGGGACCCGAGCGTGAAGGCGCTGGTGATTTTCCCCGACCTCCTCTCGACGATGACCGAGAAGCTGGACTGGACTGAAAAACTCGGGGCGGCGTTCCTGGCACAGCAGACCGACGTCATGGACACGGTCCAGAGCCTCCGGAGGAAAGCCTACGAAGCCGGTAATCTGACGTCCACAAAAGAACAGCACGTGAACATCGAAAAAGAGGTCATCAGGATTGAGCCTGCAGACCCGCGGGTGGTTTACGTTCCCGTTTATGACCCCTGGTGGGTTTACGGTCCCTGGTGGTGGCCCTATTATCCGCCCTACGCCTTCTATCCCTACCCCTATGCCGCAGGGGTGGCAATCGCCCCCGGGTTCATCGGTTTCAGCTTCGGTTTCTTTATCGGTTCTTTCTGGGGTCATTGGGGTTACTGCGACTGGCATCATCATCACGTCTATGTGAACTCCGGCTACTACGGGCACCCGCATCACGGCCACCCCCCCGGAAACACGATCGGTTCATTCGGGGGTGCTGCGCGAGGTCGTCCCCCCGGTCCGCCACCGGCGAATAATACAGTTGGTTCATTCGGGGGCGGCGCGCAAGGACGTTCCACCCGGTTCTCCTCTGCGAGCAGCACGGCCGGTTCACCCGGGGGCACGCCGGCGAGGCAACAATGGACCCACGACCCGTCCCACAGGCGGGGAGTGGCATACCGGGATCGGGCCGTCAGTGAACGGTTCGGACAGATGAGCAGGACAACGGCGGACAGCCGCCGCGTTTCACGGACATTTCAAGACAACATGGCGCGGAGGACTTCTGTTGCGAGGACCAGTGCCGCAGGCGGGACCGGAAGGACGGATGCCGCCGGGAGAGCTGGCGGGTCCTACCGTTCTATCGACAGACGCGGGAAAACGGATGCCTCTGTCTCCCGGACAATGACGAATCGGCAGTTTGAAGGCAGCAGGTCCGGAAGACCCTATTCCTCCGTGGGCAGGAACGCCCGGATGGACACATCATCCACGCCCCGGAAGACACTTGAACAAAGGGGAACCGGCAGGCAGGCCCTCGACCGCTCCTACAGGCCTTCCCCCGGTAGAACGGGGTCCTTCTCCGCTCCACAAAGGATGAGTCGCGGGCCCCTGGCACAGCAACCCGCGAGTTCCGGCCGCGGGGTAAGCACTCCCGTCCCGAAATCTCAAAAATGGACCGGCGCTTTCGGCGGCCAGGGCGGGCGAGGCGTCATCAGCCCCGATAGGGGCACAGGCTGGTCCGGCGGCGGTAATGCTGGCAGAGGCAGCTTTTCCGCACCCCGGGGGGGATCCGTCGGGTCCGGTGGGGGCGGCCGCATGGGCGGCTGGGGCGGCGGATTCCACGGCGGCCGTTAAAAACCGCATTGAATCCATAACAAAAAGGGCAGGCTGGATTGAACCGTCATTTCGCCTGCCCTTTTACTGTTTATCGTCGATTACTTGCTCTCCAGCCTGAAGACGCCGTCCCAGTTGTCCGGCGGCGGGTTTTCAAGGTACTGCCTGCAGCGGACCAGCATGAAGCCGACGGGCCGGTCACCGGGATTCAGATCACGGACGGTCTCGTATGCTTTGATGGCCTCATCGAAACGCCTCGCCAGATAGGCTTCGAGTGCCTGGGCCGTTATCCGGGCGATCGTGACTTTTCTATCCTCCACCGTCTTTTTGTCCCCCATGAGCTCATACACCTTCAACCCGGTCTTCTTGCCCATCACGGATACCATGTCGATCGGCCGTGCGACAAAGTGGTCCTTCACCAGGTCATAGGTGCTCTCCCCGATGATAATGTTCGTCCCGTAGAACTTGTTGAGCCCTTCGAAACGGCTTGCGGCATTGACATGATCCCCGACAACCGTGTAGTTCATGCGGTTCTCGCTTCCCATGTTGCCCACGATGACCTCGCCCGTATTGATGCCGATGCGCTGGTAGAAAAGAGGCTTTCCCTCGCGTTGCCATTTCTCCCGGAGCGCTGCGAGCCGTTCCTGGCACCGGAGGGCCGCGCGGCAGGCCGCCAGGGCGTGTTCCGCGTTTGGCATGGGAGCCCCCCAGAAGGCCATGATGGAATCCCCGATGAACTTGTCAACCGTCCCCTGCTCATCGCGCACCTGCTGGTTCATTTCACCGAGGTATTCGGCCAGATGATCCACGAGGGCTTCCGGCTCGAGTTGCTCCGAGATCGACGTGAATCCCTCGATGTCTGAGAAAAAGATCGTGAGGTTCGCCTTGCGGCCCCCCAGCACGGCTTCCCCGCCCGAGGCCATGATGTCCCGGACGACATCGGTCGGCACATACTTCCCGAAAGACCGGAGCCCCCTCTTCATGTCGTCCGTGGCCGTCATGAGGCGATCCACCTCCTTGATAATCGAGTGCCCCATGGGCCCGCCCTCGAGTTCGAAGCGGCCGATGGCTTCCGATTCATTGGAGATTTTTTTCAGGGGTCTCGAGATTCGCCCGGAAATCCACGCGCTGGCCAGCAGGATGAGCAGAAAACCCGCCAGACCGATTCCCAGGGTTTCCAGGTTGTTGCGGTCCGCAAACCCCATGATTTCCTTTCGGGGGATGATCGACGCGATGATCCAGTCCGGCATGTCGTTGCCGGACATTCTGCGGTAGCTTCCGAAATACTCCGTGCCGCCGGCGGTGAAGCTTAGAATTCGGATCTGATCGGTCGGTTGAAGAAGTTCATTCCGGGAGAGCTGCTCCATGAAACCGGCCACGCGGACATCCTTGAGATTCCTGTAAGGGACGAACTCGTGCTGCGTGAGGCCCCGCTCATTGGCAACGGTATGGGTAAGGATTTCCGGGGTCGGGTGGGCGATGACGCGCGGTTCCCCTTTCGCCGGCTTTTCGATGATGAAGGCAAACCCCTCCTCTCCCACGGGGTTGGCGGCAAGGAATTTCGATATGGCCACGATGTCGAAATCAACACTCGTCACCCCGCGCAGCTCCTTTTCAGGCCCGTAGAAGGGTGCGGCGTAGGAAACACCCGCCACGGTCTCGGCGCCCTTGCGGATGGTGCGGGCCTCTATCCAGACGGGCTGTCCCGCCTTTACGGCTTTGGCATACCAGTTTTCAGTGGCGCCGCTGGGCGCGCTCCTGGGGGCAAAGGTAATCTTTTTGTGATTGTAGGGCCTGCGCTGGCGGTAGTCTTCGGGCCAGAAATCGTAGATTTCGAGTGTTCGCTTCACGCTGTCGAATTGACTTTCACGGATGGAGAGCTTGCCATCCGCCAGCCGTTCGATGGAAAGCTGTCCGCCGTTTTCGAGCCTGACGGAAATAAAAGTGAAATAAGGCTGCGTCTCCATGACCCGCCGCCAGTAGTTGCTCAACCTGAAAAAGGTTTCTGGACCCACCTTGATCGCGCCCAGTGTGGCTCGGTTCAACTGGTTCTGATCGTTGGCCTTGGAGAGGAGGTTCTTGACCCAGAGTTCTATCCGGCTCGATGTCTCGTCGATCACCTGGGAGGAAAGGTCGTCGGCGTTCTTTCTGAGATTGGAATATGAAAGAAAGCCGAGCGTCCCGATGGCGGCAATGAGCAAAACGGCGAAAATGGCGGACAGCGCGATACGGAAAGGGACGCGCAGGGGTTTCTCGTTCGGCAGATTCGCTGGATTTTCCATGGCTCTCCTGTCCCTTCCGGCTCAACGGCCCCGGGGCCGGGATTCTGTCTCGTGAAAATCCTGATCGCCGGCACCGGACGGCCGCCGGTCCCTTGTTGAAAAATCACGTTGGTCGGACGGGGTATTTATGACCCGAAGCGGCGCCCGTGTCAATCCCCGAGTTGACCGGGATCGTGCAGGCGCTTTTCATCGGGAGGGCGCGCGGCCACGCCTGGGACGTCAGGGGGGTTTACGCGGTCAAAAGGGCGGGCTACGAGCTCATCTTCCTCGTCAGAATTTCACGGATGAGCTTGGGGTTTGCCTTGCCGCCGGAAGCCTGCATCGCCTGCCCGATGAGAAAACCCATGGCCTTGGCGACACCGTTTCGGAAATCGGCCACGGCCGACGGGTTTGCCTGCAGGATTTTTTCGACGAGACCCTCCAGCGCCGAGGCATCGGAAATCTGCCGGGCGCCCGCTTTTTCCACCAGGGCCGCGGGCGACTCGTCCCTTTCGAAAAGCTGATTCAGGATCTCTCTTGCCGCGTTCGCGTTGATCTCATCCCGCTCGAGCATCGCGAGCAATCCGGCGAACCGATCGGGCTTTACGGTCGTGTCGGCAATGGTCTGCCGGCGCTCCCTCAGGGCGGGAAGGAATTGCGTGGCCAGCCAGTGTGTCGCGGTTTTGGGTTTGATGCCCCGGTTGATGACGGCCTCCACGTATTCGGACAGATCGCGCTCCGCGCTCATCATGACGGCCTCCTCGCGGGTGAGCCCGAACTGCCGGATAAATCTCTCCGCCTTCCGGGCAGGCATCTCGGGAAGGCGCGCCTGCATTTCACCCAGCCAGGTCTGTGAGACCCTTATCTGGGCGACGGCCGGGTCGGGCACGCAGGGCCCGGAGAACTTGCCCCGCATGGCGGTCGTCACTTTTTTCTCGGGATCCCACAGGCGGGTGTGCAGAACGATCGGCTCCCCGCCCTGCAGGCAGGCGATCTGGCGCTGGATCTCGTAAGTGATGGCATCGCCGAGGTGACGGATGGAGTTCATGTTTTTGACCTCCACCTTCGTGTTCATCTGGTCCGTCCCCATCGGGCGGATGGAGATGTTGGCGTCCACGCGCATCGTTCCGCTCTCCATGCTGCACTCGGAACTGCCCACGTAGCGTATCTGAGTCCTCAGGGCGCGGACGAATTCCATGGCGTCGTGGGCGCTTCGCATGTCCGGCTCCGTCACGATCTCCACGAGAGGCACGCCGGCCCGGTTGAAATCCACCAGGCTGACGGGTGTTCGGCCTTCCATTTCGTGGACAAGCTTCGCCACGTCCTCTTCCATGTGAATGTGGTGGATGCGGAGCTTCTTCGGCTTCCCGTCTTCACCGGGGATGTCCAGCCAGCCGTTGCGGGCCAGGGGTTTGTGATGCTGCGAAAGCTGAAACCCCTTGGGCAAATCGGGGTAATAGTAGACCTTCTGGTCGAAGGCGCTGAGCTCCTGGATCTGACAGTTCAGGCCGAGACAGACCATGGCCGCCTTCTCGAGGGCTTCCCTGCCGAATTTGGGGATGGCACCCGGAAACCACAGACAGATCGGGCAGGTGTTCCGGTTCGGTTCGTCGCCGGGCCGGTTGGGGCAGTCGCAGAACATCTTGGTGGCGCAGTTGAGCTCCACATGGATTTCAAGACCGATGACCGGTTCGTACTCCATCGGGTTACAGCTCCTTTCAGACCGGAAATGTCCCGTTATCTTCGCAATCGCAAGCCTGCAGACAGGAGACGGTGTTCGCTCAGCCGCCGGCCCACAAGCTGAAGGCCGGAATCAAAACGGCCGTCGGTCGCCACGCCCGGGATCTGCAGGGCGGGGAGGCCCGTCACGCTGGCGGCGAGGGTGAGAAGGAAGGCGTCGTAAACCTCGCTCACCGTCCCGGCTTTTTCCGCCGAATGACCCCTCCGCCTCGTCGGGAGGGCAACGGCATCGACCCGCGCGAGGAGATCATCCATGGTCCTTACCAGTCGGGCGCGGATCCGGCAGGCATCCTCGAAGGCGTCAAAGTTTTCAAACTGGAAATAGGCCCCCTGAAAGAGGTAGGCCTTGAGGGGCAGGCCGAAGGATTCCGCCCTCGATTTGAGATACATTTCGTTCCAGTTTTTAACCGCTGAGGCACGGTGACCGTATCGGACACCGTCGTACTTGCCGGCACTGGAAGAGGCCTCCACGGAGCTCACAACCTGGTGAACGGATCGGAAGAGACCGAAATCGTCCATACCTGTTTCCCGCAGCGTGAAACCCGCCCTTTCCAGCCGCGAAAGGCCGGAACGAAAGAGATCGATTTCTTCGGCCGTCAGGAGTTCAAGACATTCCCTGACAACGGTGACGGTTTCGACGGTGTCCCCTTTTTCACCGTCGAGGCGAAAATCGGGAACGGCCATATCGGGCATGGAAAAATCGTTTTCGTCCCGCCCGGCGATGACCTTCATGACCGAGGCGATGTCCCGGGGGTTCTTGGCGGCCACGCCACAGCATTCCATGGAAGGGACAAGTCCGATCAACCCCAGGCGGGATACGATCCCGTAGGTCGGCTTGAGCGCCCAGAGCCCAGCGACGGAGGCGGCGACACGCGACTCTCCCATGATGTCCGTGATAAGGGCGCAATCGGCATGACCTCCGGAAACGGCGCTTGCCGTCGAATCGCCGGCAAGCCCGAAACCCAGTTCGGCCATGCGAGTGCTCCCCGCCAGGATCGCGCCGGCTCCCTTCAGGCGTTCGACGACCGTCGCGTCCTCAAGGGCGACAAAACGTTCCAGTGCCGCCGAACCGGCTTCCGCGGGCCAGCCCCTGACGGACATGTTCGGCTGAAGGGCCACCCTCATACCCGATAACGCCCCGTCCCTGGCGCCGGATGACGGTGACGGTTCGCGGTAAGAAAAAATATCAGAAGGCATCGGTTCTTTCCTTTCCTACTCCAGGATGCTCGCGACCTTGAAGAAATCACCCTTCACGGCCGGGGCGTTCTTGAAGATGTCCCCCTTCTCGGCCAACGGGGATCTCCTGGGAACGGCATCCTCCCTCACCCGGTTCACCAGGTCCACGACGGCGTACAGGGGTTCTTCGTCACCCGCTTTTTCCCTCACGAGGCCGGCGAGACGGGCCGCCTCATCGAGCGCCGCCCCTATGACAGATTTCTCTTTCGCATCGACGGCGATACGGGACACCCACGACAGGTGATCGATCATCTCCCGCTTTTCCCCCGCTCCGGGGATCGGCGCATCCCCGCCGAGGTCGAGGAGGCTCAATTCCGCCAGCTGCCCCCGGGCCACCGTCGACGGGGCATCCGTCAGGGGGCAGTAGGCACTGCGGTTCTTGGGGAAGGCGATCACCTCGCGGATGGACTCCGTCCCGAGGACCATGGACACGACGCGGTCCATTCCCAGGGCGATGCCGCCGTGGGGCGGCGCGCCGTAATCGAGGGCCCGGAGGAAGAAACCGAATTTGTCCTCCACTTCGCCATCAGAAAGTCCGAGGGCCTGGAAAATCCGCCGCTGAAGACCACGGTCATGGATGCGGATGCTTCCGCCGCCCAGTTCCTCGCCGTTCATGACCAGATCGTAGGAGCGAGAGTAGAGGGAGAGCACTTCCTCCCGGTCGGACGGGTCGAAATCGGAACGGTCCGGCGACGTGAACGGATGATGGCTCGAGGTGATGCCTTCATCCGTTGCCTCGAAGAGGGGGAAGTGCGTCACCCACAGAGGGCAGTAAGCGTTTCCGGGGATTAGTCCCAGGCGGCCGGCGATGTGGAGGCGGAGTTGGCCCAGGGCCGAGGTCACCGTCCTGTAGGAGGCGTCGGCCACGAGGATGAGAACGTCCCCGTTCTCGGCGCCGAAACGCTGAAGGATGGCCTGCCGTTCCTCCGGGCTGAAGAACTGAACGATGTTCGATTCCAGGTGGCCGCCGAGGACGCGCATCCATGTCATCCCCTTGGCGCCGAAGGACGGGGCGATCTCCTTCGCGTACTCGTTCTGGAGGACGTTCTTGCTCAGCTTCTCCGACTGCCCCTTGATGTTGATGCCCTTGATGCAGCCGCCGCGCTGGAGGATCTGCCGGAAAATCCCGTAACCGGTGTTCCTGAAGATGTCCGTGGCCTCGATGAACCGCATTCCGAATCTTGTGTCGGGGCGGTCGGAACCGTAGGCGTCGATGGCCTCCCGGTATGGCATTCTCGGGAAGGGGCGGGGGAGGTTGATCCCCCCCAGGGCGAACATCCTCACGGTGAGCTCTTCGATGTGCCTGTAGATGAACTCCTCGTCAATGAAGGAGGCTTCGAGGTCCAGCTGCGTGAACTCCGGCTGGCGGTTCGGCCGGAGGTCCTCGTCGCGGAAGCAGCGGGCGATCTGGTAATACCGCTCGAACCCGCTGACCATGAGGAGTTGCTTGAAGAGTTGCGGTGACTGGGGAAGCGCGTAGAAACGCTTTGGATGAACGCGGCTGGGCACAAGGTAGTCGCGCGCGCCTTCAGGGGTACTTTTCGTGAGGATCGGCGTCTCGACTTCGATAAAGCCTTCTTCGTCCAGATATTCGCGGAGGCACCGGATGATCCTGTGCCTCTTCATGAGGTTATCCTGCATCGAGGGTCTCCGCAGATCGAGATACCTGTACTGCAGCCTCAAATCCTCGGACACCGTCTCCTCCTGACGCGTCATACCCGCGAGCATGGCCTTCTCCGAGATCTGGAAGGGGAGCGCTTCGGAGCGGCTGAGGACCGAGAGGCTCTCCGCCGCCACCTCGATCTCACCGGTCTCGATATTGGGATTTTCGGTTCCCCCGGCGCGCCTCACCACGCGACCGGTCAGTTCCAGGCAGCATTCGTTTTTCAGCGACGCGGCAAGTTTGCAGACCTCCGGCGGGGTATTTCCGGGATTGAAGACGACCTGGATGATGCCGCTTCGGTCCCGGAGGTGGATGAACAGAAGCTCCCCGTGATCCCTCAAAGCATCGACCCATCCGGTCAACTGAATGGAGCGCCCGACGTCGGAGAGGCGCAGTTGACCGCAATTCACACGGTTTGAGAAAGTCATGACCTTACCCTCGATTTCGGCAAATGATGGACACCGGCAGCACCATATTGAAAAGTTAAAAATTTGTCAATGTTGCTCGAACATAAAATATATAAGTCATTTCAGGGAGATCGAGTTTTACCGGGGAAATAACCCATCCCCATGCCGAAAAAACGCTCATGAATTGCCCACTCAACGAAAGATCGAGACAATGCTTGACATTCGAGAATCGCTTTAGTGATAATATTCGGTAGGAATCAAAATGACGGATTCGGGACGGTCGCGCCGGTCACACAGGAGTTGCGGCCGTGTCCCGGCAGCTCCGGTTTACGGAAGCAATCGGCATGAAGATCGGGATTAAAAGAGTATACGAAAAGCCTGACCGGGATGACGGTCTCCGGATCCTCGTTGACCGCCTCTGGCCGCGAGGGCTTACGAAGGCAGCTGCGAAAATCGACTTCTGGCCGAAGGAACTTGCCCCCTCGAACGAACTGCGCCGCTGGTACGGTCATGACCCCGGGAAGTGGGCCGAATTCAAATCCAGGTATTTCAGGGAACTGGATGCCAATCCCGGGCTCGTCAAGGAAATCAGGGGGCGGATGCGAGAGGGCAAGGTGACTTTCGTATACGGTTCCAGGGAGGAGGCGATAAACAACGCCGTCGCCCTGAAGGAATATCTCTCAGCGAAAAAACGCTGAACCCGGATAGGACCACGCCGGCGGTAAATATTGGATATAAAAAACAAAAAGGCCTCTATCATGAGGCCTCAATACCAATGGACGGCAGAGCAAAGCGCCGCCCGTGCGCCGTCACCGGGTAGCCCGTCCTGGACGCTACCCCCTCAGCTCCGGCCGCTGTTCGGCTCCGTTGAGCTTTCTTCTCAGCTCCGAAACCAAATGCCTGTACCTGGAGGTCAACTCCGACACGTTGATGGACGGGTGAAGCACGTGCGGTGCGTCACCTCGCTCTTTCAGGTCCCTGGCATTTCGAATCAGGGCTTCTTTGGTCATTGACGATACCGGTTTCAATGATCTCTCCTTCGCGGTCCCTTGCGGTTTTCATCGAAATTTAATGCACAAATCATTCCTGCCAGTTTCGTTCATGATGCTCCACCGTCAAATGTTCCTGCAGGGCATCTCGAGCCTGCAAAACCGGTTGTTCAAGAGAGTGAAAAGAGGACCAGTGATCGGGTCAGCGCATTTCAACTGCCCATCCCCTCGACGGGCAACGAAACGCAGGCGGGGCATGATAATTACGTCGATAAAATAATAATGTTCGAACCATGAACGGATGTCAATAACTTTTGTTTTTCCTGCCGCAAAATACGAAAAAAGTATTAGACGATAAAAACAGGGCGGGACGATCCGGAATCCCGAATCGGGAGATGAGAACCCTCGAAAAGGGAACGCGGTCTTTCAAAACGCAAATGTGTCAAAATATCGGTCATGAACCTGAAGGAATCATGACCTCCTGCCTCCTTGCCGGACGCCGGGGGGGTGATACCCCTTCTGTCCCGGACCCTGCCGTTCCCCGGGCACGAGGTCCCTTACTTCACACAGGCCTTGAACGGCCCGTTCTTCCAGGTAATCTCGGAAAGTTCTTTCTGCCCGGAGGTCGACGGATGGAAACAGTGGCTGTCCGAGACGTTTACCCCTGGAACGAATAGTTGAACACCGCTTCGGTGCAGACGTAGTAGTGTCTGGAATCTGTCCTGTTATACTCCTCGGTCACCCCTTTGAGGCCGTTCCGTTCTATCGTTTTTGCTGAAGAGATCAGACCTTGACAGTATCTTTGAATCTTACCCTGCCGCCCCATCTTTTGACCGTCAGCCTTCCGCCGCCATGATGACTCAGCATTTCTCTCGCTGCGTTCACTGCTTCTTTTCTTGTGTCATGAACCGTCAGGTTCCCGTCATCGCCGCTGCTTTTGTTGATCCACCTTCCATCCTTCCTGCGAAAGACTGTGCAACCCCGGCCTTTATCCAAGTCTGAACCTCCTTTGATTTTCGGATTCATGAGACTCTCTGCCGGAAAAACACGTTAAAACGGACCGGGCGACGAAGATTCACTACGGTCACGCGCGCGTGTTCACACCGGGAGCCAGCTGTTTTCTGAATTGCCTGATAACAAAAGCGGCGGTCATCGAGATCATGAAATAGACGGTGGAATAAATCCAACCGAAATACATCGTGAATACCCGGGTCGAATGGTTCACTTGCGAGATTTCGTACTGCATTCGCCCCACAACGACGATCAACCCCCATCCGAGAAGAGCATAGACAATGAATAAACTCCGGAGCGGAACCCGCCACCTTCCGGTTTCCCTGACAAAGAGCATCAAGGGCGGCAACAATAAAAATAACACCAGCAACCCGTTCATCATGGACCTCACAGTAAAGAGGATGTCTGAGATAGATGATGTAAAAATAGTTCATAATGACAATCCGAAGAAGGTATGATTTTGAGTATGATTTTGAGTATGACTTTTATCAATCCGACATAAGAAAAAAGTAGTAGGCGGGGTGAATCAGGATGGCCTATCGAGGCGGGGAACCAGAACGAATCAAGGCTGCGGCAGAAGGCAGGGCTGCGCCCGGCCTCCGTGTCATGGCCTGTCTTTCTCTTAAAAGAATATTGACGCACGGACTGTGCAGTTCATGACCGTCGGGACGTTGCCGCTTCTTACTGTTTCGAGGGAAGCGGAGGCTCATCTTCAAAGGGTTTGCATTTACGTTGAATGACATAACCCTCTTTGCCGTCCATCTGCCTTTCTCCGCATATGAAAAGTTTACCCGTTTTCGTATCAATCTTGAAAAGTCCTTCAAGCGTGAACTCTTCGCCCATGATGTTGACAAACGTGTATTTTCCCTGAAACAGCTGGAACCGCCCTACATCCGTTCCGGTCTCCCTGTTTTGCGCAAAGGCAGGTGATTGGATGAACAGTAAGGAAAAAAGAACAATCAGCAGACTTCTCATGGAAATACCTCCTCCCGCGTTAAAGGCTTTTCAATTATGGCGGTCATGTTATCACAGGGCGAAAAAAAAATCAGATAAAGCCGTAGAGCGGCAATTGTGAAGTTCCCCTTCACGGCAAAATTGAAAGGCAGGACCGTTTCTGACCCTGCCTTTCAATCCTCCCCCTGTTTTTGCCGTCTTTGTTATATCAATCGCCCCGGCGTTTATTTTCAATAGCCTGTGCCTGTTTTCTTTTATACTCGGAAATGCAGACAACCACAATCGCCCATGTAACGAGGACCGACAGGAATATCCAGGGCGGCGCCCCGGCCTTCAGTATGGCGATAAGTGTCATGACCGAGTATCCACCCAGAATGAAACCAACCCAGAATGCCCCCAAAATAATACCTCCCTTTTGAAGCCCCCTGTTTACGGGTGTTCGAAGGCTACGGCAAACCCGCCGGTCTCGGAACGAACCACTTTACCAAAGAGCTTGAGCCTGGTGGTTTTTTGGCCGGGACCGGATTTGAGTTGAATAATCACGTATGCGGGCGTGCCCCGGGAAAGATTCACGTCGGAGCGAAACCATGCCCCTGACGAAGAGGTGATCACCTCTCTTATGAAGTAAATTCTCTCTACCGGTGTACCCGGATTGGCCAAGACCAGGGCGGGCGCATTCTCGACCACGCGCTGACGCATACTTTCCATGGCATCTTCTCGCTGAGCAATAATCTACTGCTCATGATTATTTTTCCAATCTCACGGAAAAATCAAGTCGTGAATCGGGGATTAGTCAAAAATACGATAAATGTACTAGGCGGGTTCTAATCTGGTACGATATACTTTTTATGAAAGGCGGGGCCGTTTACGTTTCGGCCGACCTTCAGGATGTGTTCTATCTTTAGTTGACCTGTCTCTTATGATCTCGCGATACGACTTTCAGCAGAATGATACCCCGAAGCATCAACAACCCCAGAGCGACTGCCGGTGCGGTTTTCAGGGCCACCCATCTCAGGGCCGGCAGAGGAAGCAGATCCCACCCGGGCAGCCTTTGCGTCCCGCGGACATGTAACATTCTGATCCGGGACGTCAATGATCCGTCCTCTATCTAATCCGCTTTTTCTTCGGGAACACTCTCTCTTTTGATGACCGAATTATTCGGCTAAGCCAGCCTTCCTCAGATTTTATATAATACGGTGTCGATATTGTATAGTTTTCAGTATCATCAATAATAACTGGAATTTTCTTGACATATTGACCGTTACTTGTAACGTTTCTTGTAACTTTACTATCAAATACTTCTGTATTGGATAGATGTCTTGTTTTTATCGGCTTATAGACAGGCTTTACAAGACCCAGGAGTGCCTTCTCGACGACGGCAGAATAGCTGGATCCTGTTTTATTCTTTTCTGAAACAAGGACTTTCTGGGCTTCATCCGACAGGACTACTGTGAAGGATCTTTTGCCCTCAGCCTTCTTGCGTTCTCGCCACTTTCTTATGCGTTCTGTATCGTTTCCCATGGCACCGTTACAAGTAACATCTTATCCTTAGCACCGGAATGATTTTTTTTCAAGAAGATTAAGATTTTTTAACACAAAGGGGCACCTGTAAAAAAAGGCTGTCAAAGTCGAAGTAAAGTGATTTTGTTAAGGCCGCAGGCCTGGACCATACATATGTACCTCAAAATGAAAGGCCCCTCCGAGGAGGGGCCTTTCATTGTTTCATTATTTCATTTTTGTTGTCCGCCCGCTTCGAACAAGGGCGAACAAGGGGGTCAAATCTTTATCCTTGACTGATTCGGTCTTTTGCTTTCCCAAACAGAGACCGGCTCTGCGGATCAAACTCCGTCATCATCAGAAATCGCTTCCGGCCGATCCTCACGGCACTGTAGTCGATCCCCAGCATCCCCTCTGCCACCGAAGTACTTGATATAACAAAGATTCCATTGACAATAGGTTTGTTCTGTGCGATAGGTGTAACGATGATATCGAAGGACCTTTCGCACCCAAAATTCATTTTTTCCACGTTATATATCTCAATATTGCAATAAGTGAAAATATTTCCGTCTATGTGGCCTGATACGGCGGAATATTTTTTGCCTATCACACTGTCAAAAGTAAAATGAAAAAAATATCCGTAACACTCAAAGTAATCGCAACTATTGTGGGGGTGTTTATCATCCCTTACGGATTGTTGGGTTTTTTTGGTATCAACCCCGCAGGTTACCATGACGAAGGGTGGATGAAACTGGCTGGTTTGTATATGGCTGTCTTGGGTTGTTTTTACATTTATCCGAATTCGAAAATAAGAACCGGGGCAAAACAAATTCTTTATTATTCAATCACATTATCTCCTGTTCTTGTGGTGCTTATGGCCGCGGGAACGACCCTTCATAATGAAGGGTTTCATTCTTTCCAGATTCAGGGCGGTGTAACTTCTGTCATTTTAACTTTAGTGGTTTCGGCGTTTGCGCCTTTATCTCTGCTGTTTTACCAAAAAATAAATGAACATTTTTAACCAGTCATTTCAGCGGACCGGGACAGAAAAAGGGGGTCAAATCTTTATCCTTGACTGATTCGGCTTTTCGCTTTCCCAAACAAAGACCGGATCTGCGGATCGGACTCAGTCATCATTAGAAACCGCTTCCGGCCGATGCTCACGGCACTGTAGTCGATCCCCAGCAGCCCCCCTATCTCCGGTTGCTTCATCCCGCCGTAACGGTAGAGCATCTCCATCAGGAGCCCACGCCCAAAGCCCCGGTAGCCTTTTCTCAACAGATCGCCCCGCTCCACGTTCAGCACGGCGCAAATGGCCGCGACGATCCGATCGGGCTCTACAGACACCTTCAGTCTCCCGACCGCCGGCTGCTCTCGGCGCCTGCCGGCAGAAGCCACATATCTGTCCCTGACCCTATCCACAAAATCCCTTCCGCCGATGATTCCATGGCCCTTGCCCAACACCAGAGGGTTCTCCAAATCGGTCACAAGCCCCTGCTCAACAAAACCGCTATAGCTGCGCCTGCCGTGTGGCGTATCCCCGCCAAAATAGTCGAGCACCTCCTCCACCCGCAAGAAGGGCCTCCGTTCTTGCCGATCCACATAGCCGGGGTAGCTGCTCCAGCCATAGGAACGCAGGAGCTTCTTCCTGGCCGCGTCATCCTTCAATCTCGCCTGTTTGACCTTGAACGGGTTGAGATGGATGTAGCGGGAGACTTCCTTCAGATAATGATCCGCGTCGATCAGGAAGGAATGGTAACGGCCCTGGTAGAGATGACCCGGGCGCCGGTGCCGACGGTTGAAGAAGGCCGTGTAGGAGATATTGAAGTGACGCATGAACTCCTGGAGATTTCCCAGGGGGGTCTTCACCAGCAGGTGAAAGTGGTTGCTCATCAGGACGTAGGTAAGGACCTCGGCCTGGTAGATCTCCGAGGAGCGTCCCAACAGGTCAAGAAAGACCAGGCGGTCGGCATCAGAGAAAAAGATACTCCGGCGGGCGTTGCCGCGGCAGGTGACATGGTAATAGGCGTCTTCGAACTGAATGCGCAGTGGCCGTGCCATGGGCCGTATTGTACGGCCTCATGCTGCTTTGTCAAGGATAAAGATTTGACCGCATCTTCCCCCCCATCTTCCCAAGATTTGACCCCATCTTCACCCAGATCTTGAATGGGTTGCTCTATGGCTTGGGCTGCCTGGCAAAGACATATGAAAAGGGTATTGCGATCAGGTCCACGAAAACAAAGGTTGCAAAAATCACGGCATGGAGAAGTCCGTAATGCGGATACTGACCCGCGAAGAGGAGGGGGAACACCACGCCGATGAACCAGACAACCTTATAGGTCAACTGCAGAAGCAAGATGGGGGCAAATTTCAGGGGGGATCGCAGGCCCAGGATGGACAAAAGCCCGAATGCCGCGAAAACGCTGCCGCAGATGCCCAATATAAGTGGATCCTGAACCGGCCACCCGAATATGGATTTCATACGCTCGGGCATGATGATGATTCCCAACCCGAACCCGCCAGCGGCAATGATCGTATAAATGTACATTCCCTTGAGCCAGTCCCAGCGAACATTCGGTTCGTCCGTCATATCACCCTCCCTTTATTTTGTTGACTGAAAAAAGGGGACAGGCTGCTTTTTCGTGCCGGGGAATATCAAATGATCAATGCCTGACCCCGAAAAATTGATCAACAGACCGCTCAGCGAGATCGGGAATATCCAGCGGGTGTGCCGTTTTTGCTGTAACCGGCGACTACAGCATCTCATGGTCCGGCATTTTCCCAGATGGCTCGGATTTTTTTCAGAGACACCGCCAGGTAGCTCCGGTCGGGGGAGAAGATCTCGAGGGTCATCGTCTGGTCGTAGCCCGTCGCCTTGAGGGCTGACAAGGCTCCCGCCACATCCAGCCGACCGGTACCCACCGGCAGATGCTCATCCTCCCGGCCGTTATTGTCTCCGATGTGCACATGGCCGATGCGCCCGTGAGCGGCCTTGACAAAGGCCACAGACTGGCCCCTGGGCGCCCGGATATTGGCATGGCCCAGGTCCAGGGTCATCATCAGGCCGGGATGGCGATCGAGGACCTCGGTGAACTCCTCGGGCCGGTACATGTGGCCCACGCGTTGAAACATATTCTCGAGACACACCGTAATGCCCAGCCCGGCGGCTCTCTCGAGGATCCTGATCAGGGATTCCTCCGCGTATTTCTTGCCCTTATCCGGGGTAAAGGTCATGAGACCGGTGAGGTATCCGGGATGGAGCACCGCTTTTTTCACCCCCATCGCCGCCGACACATCGAGGACCTTGAAGACCTCGTTCACGGAAGCCTCCCGTATCGAGGGATAGACGTCGGCCAGCCAGACGAATGTCGGCAGATGAACCACGGGAAGTCCGAGACCTGCATCGCCCAGTGCTGACTGGACTTCAGCCAGGCGGGGCTTTAGCGCCTCGGGCAGACAGTGGGGCGGGTCCAGGCAGAGTTCCAGGTATTCGAAACCCAGGGCCGCCAGAGTCTTGATTTCTTCGACCAGTGGTCGAAGCGGGTTGTTACCGGCGCCGTAAATCATGTTCTTTTCCTTTTTTGCGCTAAACGGTTAACGTTTCCTTTATCGGAACCCCTGGGATTCCGGCGAAGTGATTACATCCCGGGCCTTTGTGATTGTGGCATCAACGGCGATGGCGCCCTCTGCGGTAATAATGAGCGGGTTAAAAGCGGCGGCTGTCAGGTCGCAATAGAAACATCGAGTGCCGTCTTGACATTCTGAATTCGGTTGATGATCGTGCTGTTGTCGGAGCCGGCGAAGAGGAGGCCGACCACATAACCCTCCTGGTCGAGAACCGCCGAGCCGGAATCCCCTCCCTGGCTCATGGCCCCGGCAATGAGTTGGTCTTCGAATACGGCAGTCCCCGCGCTTCCGTAGTTGACCTGGACGGTTGCGTCGACCTGCTGGATGTCGTCAATCGTGAGACCCGTCGTTCGCCCGCTCTTCTTGACAGCCGTGCCCAGGACCGCTTCCCCCGAACCCTTTGGAACCCCGATATTCAGGATGCGCCTTTCGACAAGATCGCTGGAGAGAGGCCTGGCAATAGCCGCGTCGACAAGGTTTCTCTCCGCCGTAATCCGGTGGCCTGAAAGCCTGTACATCGAGCCGGCGGTAGCGGCAAAAATGTTGAACAGGCTGACCACAATGTTGAAAACGGGGCATTCGGAAGGCGACTTCCTGAAATGGATGGGGACGAAGGCCTCGAGAACGGCAATACGATCATCCGCGGTGCCCCCATCGTATCTTCCCGGCTGGATAATCGGATCTCCCGGGCTCGCCTGATTCGAGTTGGCAAGCACGTGATTGTTGCTCAGAATGAAAAGCTCACTCCCCCGGGTGACCAGGCACCCCAGTGTCCCGGCGGTGATGTCTATGTGTCCTATGGAGACTCCTCCGGGAGCCGGCCTCCACTTATCCGTAGGCGCCTGCAAAGCCCGGATCACGCCGGTTTCGATGACGTCCGTCTTTGCCTCGCCGACGATGCGCGGGATAATATCGTCAATGGCGAGCGCCTCCGGCGGCAGTTTCTTGATCACCGAGATGACCACCGCGGGCTCATCGGTGACTACCCCCTTCACCCTTTTGTAACCCACCCCGCAAGCCACGACGTTTTTGTTTTTCATGATGATTTCAGCGTACTCCCTTTTTGCCACGCGTACTTTATCCATCACCATGTGATCCTCCTTTCATCTCCGTTGTGTGAATGTCCACTTTTTCACAGGGCCTTGATCTTGCCGACAGGCTTCACATCCGTGGGGATACCCTCGATCTCGGCTGGTATGACGTCCCCGGATTCCAGTGCCTCTGCCGGAACTTTCTCCTCGACCATAACGACGATGCTTAACTGATCCGTTACCCGGCCCGCAACCGCCTTGTAGCCGATTCCCACACCGACAACGTTCTTCTTCGCCAGGAGCTGTTTTTCATGCCTCTCCTTGACCGCTTTGATCACAGACAGGTCCGTCATGGATTGACCTCACATCCAGGTTCTTCTCTTTTTTTAATTTACGCCGAAAGACCGGAAGGATCAAACAGATAAAGTAAACTCTGGTGGCTTACTTAAAAGAACAGACATGGTTGCTAAAGGCATAAAAGGGACAGGCTTTCTCCACGCCATGAAATATCAAACCATCAAAGTCTGACCCTGAAAATGCCCTATGGAGGGGGCGGGCCATGAGCACCTCTTTCCGCCTTGCCTTGGTCCCTTGATCCCGCGCTCTACTTATTAAGGATGTAATCCCTGTCTGGAGTAGATACGGTAAAAACTCTTCTATCGGAAAAGTCTGGCGTCTTGCCGTTTAGAGATTCGTTGAAAAAGCTGTAAATACATGGGAGATCGCCATTGCCGACAAAATATCTGTGCTCATCGATGGCTTGAGAAACATCCACATAAATCGCATTGTTGGCTACACGCTCTTTTTCACCCCTCTGTCTGGCTCCATGTTTTCCAAGCCGTGCGGTCTTTATTCCAACACTTGCCAGGCGCAACATAGGGTCATCATTTCCATATGTGATAAACACTTTTTTCGCAAAATCGACTTTTTCGACCCATTCCGCATGGTTATCTACAGTCGATGCCGCTGCATTTATCACAATGGTATCCAGCAGACCGCTGGGTAATCCGGACTTATACTTGCTTAAAAAACCCTCTAAAACAAGGCTTCCCATACTGTGGGTAAGTAAGGAAAACTTTTTTCCTTCTAGTATATCAGCGTGTTGTGTTTTGTATTCGCTCAACTCATTAAGCACTTTTTTTAATGTCTCACTGGCTGCCAGCGCTTCTTTTCCAGGAAATACACCTTCTCCTGATGCCCATGTCAACATGACAGGGCTCAAGCCGTATTCAATATTCAGGCCGCTCAATAACCCTTCTTTAATCGCCTTGCTGGGTTCATCACCTTTTCCATGTATGTAAATAACTATATTGTCAGCAGGACTTTCTTCTGTAAATTTGTCCAGGATCTCAGGTAGAGCATTTGCCTGATAAACAACACCGGGCAAAATGAACAACGCCGGGGTTGTTGTATTCGGTAAGGTGGAATTACTTTTTACTATTTTTGCCTTTTCTGTTTTTGGCAAAGCGCATGCGTTTGCTGTTGGTCTCTGTGCTTTTGCGAAAACCGAACATCCGCAAAGCAGTATGCACGCGAGAAAGGCAGACATGGTTTTGAGTTCATTTTTCACACGATGCCTCACTAAGCTTGATGTGACATTGCCTGACAGTATATTTTATGCAACGACTGCGTTTTCCTGCTTCTACGCAAAATCCATGGGAAGGTCCAGATAAAAAACTTGGGGAGGGGTCAAATCTGGGGAGGGGGAGTGTCAAATCTTTATCCTTGACTTATTCGGTCTTGCAGCTTTGTAAATAGAGCCTTAATTTCTGGATCCACCTCCATCAGCAACGCAAACCATTTTCACCTGATGCTCACGGCACTGCAGGCGATCCCCGGCATCGCCCCTTCCGGCTGCTTAATCCCTCCCTATCGGTAGAGCCCTTCTTCCAGGCGCCATGGCCGGCTCCTCCACTATGTCAAGAATAAAGAGTTGACCCTGTTTCCACCTACTTCCTTTTGATAAGATAAAACACTGGGCAAACTTGTCAGCATGAATCAATCTACAATCTATAAACTGTTAACAAATCAAAAATTTCTATCATATATATTGTCGCCCTCATTACTTTCTCTAACCATGGCCTTTGCATCTGCCCTGACCACAAGATTTGCAGCTGTCATACTTGAGAGGTCCAGACCACGGGGAGACGAGAAGCTGCTAAAAGGAATAGCACCTGAATTCCAAGAGCTACCCACTTTGATACCAGGGACATCTGCATGATATTGAGACTGAGGCTTTAAGGCATCGGCAACACCCACCTCATTGATTTCAATATAGGTCAGATGCGGCCCGGCATCCATATTACCGTTGTTCTTGACTGTGACGCTGACTGTTTTTGCTGTAAAATCAACCGCTGCGTTTTCTACAACTAGATTTGGCGCACAACCGATCAGCAATAAAAGGCTGAATGCTAATAAAAGTATCGAATGCTTTCTCATATGTTCCTCCTTTCATGGTTAGAACATGTTTGAAGAATACTAAGTGACCATGATTTCCTTCGTTGACAATTACACCTCGTGATGTTGCCGACTTGACCTTTTTGTAATGGACCATTTTTGTTTGATAGGGTGCATTGAAAGTTGGACAGCATGGCGCTCGAACTTATCGCATTTTTTCAGTATCTTTAGGAGAGGGTTTCGGCGGCCAGGGATCTCGACCTCCGAGGATATCTGGGATGCCGCCGTGGAGTTCCCTAAATAATCCAGGGGGGAAGTCGGGGTCAAATCTTTATCCTTGATTTATTCGGCCTTGCGCCTTTGTAAATAGAGCCTTAATTTCTGGATCCACCTCCATCAGCAACACAAACCATTTTCACCTGATGCTCACGGCACTGCAGGCGAGCCCCGGCTGCTTAATCCCTCCCTATCGGTAGAGCCCTTCTTTCAGGCGCCATGGCCGGCTCCTCCACTATGTCAAGAATAAAGAGTTGACCCTGATTCCATCGGATTTCATATATGAACTCGATCATTACTACTTTGCCTGGCCCAGCAGTCTCTCCGCATTCTTGTAGAGGATCATTTCCTTGGTCTCGTCGCTGTAGGGAAGCGCGTAGACCCTTTCAATCAGCCCTCTGATGTCGCCGAACCCCGGCCAGTCGCTGCCGAAGACAAAGCGGTCCCTGTATTGCTCCAGCCTCGGGAAAAATTTCGGCAGATGCCTTGTGGCGATCCCCGCTATTCCGATATGCATGTTTCTGTATTTCGAGACGAGCCACGCGGCCCTGTCGTACCAGAAGGTCCTTCCCCCGTGTTCCATGATGATGTTGAGATCGGGGAAATCATCGGCAGCCTCGTCCAGCAGCAGCGGGTCCGCATACTTGATGCGGGTGCTATGAAATATGGACGTACCCGTGTGAAACATAATGGGCATTCCCAGAGACTGAACATATTCATAGAAAGGATACAGCGCCTGATCATTGGGGTAGAAGTGCTGGTAGGAAGGAAGCAGCTTGAAGCCCTTCATGCGGAGTTTTTCCACTGCATATCTCGCCTGTTCCATATAAGGTCTTTTGTCGCTGAAATCCAGGCAGCCAAAGGGTATCAGTTCCTCATGTCCGTTGCAGAATTGAGACACGAATTCATTGGTCACCATCGCCGACGCCTTGGGGGCATATTCGGCGAGTACAACGGACCGGTCAATGCCGTGGAATTTCAAAAAGGCGATGGCCCTCTCCGGTGTGATGCTTTCAGCGAAGTTCTCCGCGTAATAAGGACTGTTCTTTTTGAAAAACTCCATGACCCACGGCAGAAACTGTTCCCGCGTTCCGATGTGAATGTGGAAATCAATGACCCTCATGCCAACCCGCCTCCCGGTCGCCATTATTGCACAGCCTTCTCAAATGTCAAAGAGGATCCTTTTTGAGTTTGAAAGAAAAGGCAGGAATCGTCATGGCCCTGCCTCTGCAGGAAGTAGGGGTCAAATCTTTACCCTTGACTTATTCTGTCTTGCGCCTTTGTAAATAGAGCCTTAATTTCTGGATCCACCTCCATGAGCAACAGAACCCATTTTCACCTGATGCTCACGGCACTGCAGACGAGCCCCGGCATCGCCCCTTCCGGCTGCTTAATCCCTCCCTATCGGTAGAGCCTTTCTTTCAGACGCAATGGCCGGCTCCTCTATTATGTCAAGAATAAAGATTTAACCCTGTTTCCATTAAGGAAATCAGGGGAAATCGGGGGTTATTTTTGGCGAAGTGTTGACCAAGTAAAAAGGCTGTCGTTGTTCGAAAATTCTCTGCCGATATAATTCGGAATTTAGGATTTTCTTTTTCTAATAGACTCCTTCATGCTGGGACGGGAGGTTTTCTTATGTCAAAATGTGCGAGGACAATGCCGAGTGGGATGTCCATACATCGGAGCAAAGGGCGAACTGGAAGAAAGAAGCAGAAGAGACCCGCAAACGGTTGTTGTCGCGTTACGGGCTGAGACCATGAACATTAATTAGTTGGTGTGGGAACTTTATATAGAGCCGGGAAAACTCTAACAGCAGCATTTTGTATGGTATCAGTATCTTTTTCCATTAACTCATTAAACCATGTTTCTGAGCATCCAGCACTTTGTTTGACGTAAAGATTACCGAATATATAAACTGAAGCGAACAGAATTACAGCCTTCTCAGCATTAACTGTGCATTCGTATGGCAAGATGTAGCCCTGGTCATAGACTTTGATAACTTTTAATTGTTGCCCGAGCGAAACCATTATACCCTTTTCATTGTAATATTTTTCTAATCGTTTTTTTTCCTCTCTTGTCAAACTACTCTCTGGTGTGTGTAGCAGAATCCTGCCCTCGCATCTTTCTGCACTTTCTATGTCATTGTAATATTTTTCTAATCGTTTTTTTTCCTCTCTTGTCAAACCATCATATTCGGCTGTGAATAGTTGAACATTCGCTGTACTTCTTTTTGTACTTCTTTTTTGTTTTTCTGCCTTCATGATCAAATCAAACATTTTGCTCATGATGCCAACCCACAAAATATGTAATTTGTTTTTATATAACATCCCCAATGGGACGTGTCCATATACAATTCAAAACATAAAGATAGGATGATCAACCTTGAAACTTAAAAAACTTAATGGCACAGAAGACCGAGATTGTCTCCGAGATGAGGGCAATCTTGGATCGCGCTGACGCCGAAGGTGATCGCGATGTGACCCCGGTTGAAGATAGTGCTTATGCAACTCTTGAAGCCCGACTTGAAAAGGTCGAAAAGGGGATCGAGCGTGAAACGAAGCTCAGCAAGATTGAGGCAGACGTAAATGAGCCTCGGAAAAAATATACGCACGCGCTGTTCGTGTCGGGCCGAAAGGACGAGGGGAAAGCCTTTTTCGGATTTATCAAACCGAAGTGGTCTGACCTTTTCCCGAACGGAAAGCGCAGCGGCTTTAGGGTCCTGTTAAGACAGGTAGGGAGCCCAACCGAAAGTGGGCAAAATAAAAGCAGGGCCATTTCTGACCCTGCCCTTACTGAATTCTCAGTTATTTTGTAGTTACTTCCTGAATCTCCTTCTGATCGCCACAAGGCCGACCAGACCGGAACCGAGGAACCAGGCTGCACCGGGGATGGGGACGACGCTGCCTTCGGTGCCTTCCACGGCAAAATACGCCGGATGTAAAGCACCGACCGCATACCAGTCGGGATTAGAGGCCAGCAAATCTCGCCGGGCAGCCAGCGGCCCAGTTTTACTATCATCCTCATACCATCCGAACGTCCCGTTGTCCTGCGGCGCCAAAACAACCCAGTACTTGGTAGCCTGATTCATTACGGGGTGGAGCAACGAGGTGGCCGTATAAAGCGTCCCGGTTGGGAAAAGGTCCGTAAAGTTGAATGCCTCCAGGGCCGTTCCGGGCACGCCAGCGGAGTCGGACATCAGGATGACATTCAATCCGTTAATGCCATTATTGTAGACCGCGGCAAACTTGATCGAATCGAGCGTGGCGTCAATGGACGGGGTGAAAGAAAAACCCCACTGCGTGGCGACAAGCGTGAGCGGAGGCGGTCCCTCTTCATAGGTCCCGACCACCAGCGCACTCGTGGTTGTGAATGAATCGCCCGGACCCAGTGACGAGTAGATCAGCTCTGAATGAGCCGGCGAGACCGAAAAGATTGCAGCGATGAGAATTGCCAATAAGACGACTTGCTTGACGCGTCCCCCCTTGTTCATGACCTCCTCCCTTCTTTATCACCTCATCATTGCCAGTGATACGCAATACTTGAATCAATCCAGCACATCAAATGCTGTTCGGTGGTGGGGTAGCTCATTTCAACTGCCCTCTCCCCCCCCCAAAGGCAACGAAATACTCAACTGTATGAATTTATTGCCACCTGTCGGACCCAAAAGTCAAGTAGTCAATTGAGTACTATTCGAAAATACGAAAAAAGTATTAGGCGAATCTAATAAGTTAATAATTACCAACCCATAAGCAACATCCCCTCTGGGGTGTGAATATGTGGACAGGCGTAAAATAGAGTAAAGGAGAGTAAAACAACATAAAGAAATACAACAAGAAAAGGCGGTTTTGAGTAATAGAATAAACTCAACCGCCCTTCTATTTTATGTCGTTCCGTTAGAAATCGGTTAGAAGAAAATGGTGTTGGAAAGTAGGGGTCAAATCCCTATCCTTGACTTATTCGGTCTTGCGCCTTTGTAAATAGAGCCTTGATTTCTGGATCCACCTCCATCAGCAACACAACCCATTTTCACCTGATGCTCACGGCACTGCAGGCGATCCCCGGCATCGCCCCTTCCGGCTGCTTAATCCCTCCCTATCGGTAGAGCTCTTCTTCCAGGCGCCATGGCCGGCTCTTCCACTATGTCAAGAATAAAGATTTGACCCTGTTTCCTCGGGCGCAATTTGAGATCTCCAAAAAAGGTAATAGGGGGGGTAAAAGAGATGACCTGCGCTAACTGCTTGAAAATAAATGGCGGAAGTGCATGGGAATCGAATGCATGCGCCACTTTGCAAGAAGACGACATTATTAGCTAAATTCCTTGCCTGAAAATCTTGGGGGAAATTTGGGGGAAACCGCCAATCGAATTTTCAACCCAAGATCCCTTCCGCCACAAGAATTACCTTCCGAAACATCCTACCCATCATCACCCCTCATCTTAAGCATTCTCTCTCAGCTAGTCTGGAGGCAGGCCGACCGGTTCCCTGCCGAAATCATCCTCAAATCATAGTTTCTCTGTCTATAGCGTCTATAAGCGCCTACCTTCTTTGATTTTTCCAGATCATAGCCTTTACCATCTGTCCAAAATTTCCCCCGACTCAGGGGTGAAAGGGGGCACGATGGCGGGCAAGGCAACGATTCAGCAGAGCGGCAAGGCCAAATGGACTTTCATCGTCTACATGGCCGGAGACAACAACCTCGACGGCGCGGCCCTCCGGGACATCACCGAGATGGCCAAAGCCGGCTCCACGAAAGACGTCCACGTCCTGGTTCAGCTCGACCGTCTCGAGGACCAAAAGACCCGACGCTTCAGGATCACCCAGGGCGGCGGGTTTAAAACGGATTGCATCGAGAGCTTTGGCGACACCAACACCGGCGACCCTCAGGTCCTTTACAGCTTCGTCAAATGGGCTGCGGACAACTATCCCGCCGACCGGTACGCCCTGATCCTCTGGAACCACGGCAGCGGCTGGTGGGAAGATGCCAAGAGCCGGGCCGCCGGTCCCGCCAGCAAGAAACAGCGCCGGCATCTCTTCCGTCACAACCTTCCCCAAGCCCACCGCAGCATCTGTTACGACGACACCTCCGACGGCGATGCCCTGGACAACCGCGAGCTGAGGGTCGTTCTCGCCGGGATCTGCATTCTCCTCGGCCGGAAGATCGACCTTCTGGGAATGGACGCCTGCCTCATGAACATGGTCGAGGTGGCCTGGCAGCTCCGGGATTCGGTGAACGTGATCGTCGGCTCGGAGATCGAAGAACCTTTTGACGGCTGGCCCTATACAGAGATCATCTCCCGTCTAACCGCTCGCCCCCGCCAGGACGCCGCTACCCTTGCCCGATGGATCGTCAGGAGTTACCTCGCCTCCTATCAGGGGAAGGGTGAGACCGTCACCCAGTCCGCCATCGACGTGGGCAGGATCAGTGACGTAGCGACCAGGCTCGATGCCCTTACCGGCACCCTCATTGCCGCCCTCAATACCGACGCGAAGCTCATCATGAATGCCTGGCGCCGGAGCCCGCGCTTCTACGATGACAACTACATTGACCTGGTCTGCTTTGCCAGGAACCTCCGCGGGAAGGCTGGTCCCGATATCCGTACCAAGGCCGATGCTCTGCTCGCCGCCCTGAAGCCGGGCAAGGGCCACCCTGTCCTCAGCCAGGGGAAGAGAGGCCCGGAGGTCCGGGGCACCGGCGGCCTGTCGATCTACTTTCCGGCGGATCGGATCAATCCGGCCTACCGAGGCCTCGACTTCTGCGCTGATAGCCGATGGCTGACGTTCTTGGAGGGGTACCTGAAATGACCGACAGCCCCGGCAACAGCAACGACCGGTACAACCGGCTCCTCCTGGAGAGCATCGGGAAACTCTCCAGCCAGACGGAGGAGCTCAATCACCGCTACGCCGCCCTGGACAAGACGATCTGCCTGCTCAAACAAGCCTACGAGGCGAGCCTCCAGGCCGATCACCAGGTCATGGCCGATCTCCTCGCCCAGGTCCGGCGAATCACCACTATCGTCGAGGATCTCTCCTGCCAGGATCACGCCCGACGCCTCCGGGACTTCCAAGGCCGGATCACCGCCCTGGAGGCCTACGTCACCCCGTCGAAGTGGGCGACCCGTTTCATCGCCGCTTTCTTCCAGAAGACCGGGTGGATATTCGGCGCCCTGATCATCGGCTCGATCGGCTACGCAATTTACCGCGTGGCCGTGAAGATCGTGCAACCCTAAACAAAGGAGGAACAAACCATGGCAAAAAAAAGCAGAGTCGGAAAGACGGACCTGGTCGGGAACGTGGCCGTAGCCGCGGAACTGACCAAGGAGAAAGCCAAGAATGTCGTCAACGCCGTTCTGGCGGGGATCTTCTCCGTCCTGAAAGATGCGGGAAAGCTCCAGCTCACCAACTTCGGGACCTTCACGGTCAGGCAGACCAAAGAACGGCAGGGGATCAACCCCAAGACCCAGGAGCCGATCACCATCCCCGCTAGCTATCGGCTGGGGTTCAAGGCCTGCAAGGCCTGGAAGGAGGGGATGATGCCGCGCAAACGGGAGCAGGCCAAGGGCAAGGGCAAAGCACCTGTTGCCAAGGCAGCCCCGAAGGCCAAGGGAAAGAGGTAAACCCACCGGGCGTGGACACTGCCCGCCACATCGCAGTCCGGGTGTGGCGGGCTCTGTCTTCCAGTCCTTTAGCAACCAAGGAAGGTCCTGCTTATGAGTCGCGTTCCTGGAACAAGAGCCCTTTTCTCCCCCAAGGGCGGCACCTCGAAGGAGCTTGCCCGGCTGATCAAGGCAGCGAAGAAGGAAATCGCCGTGGCCGCCTATGCCTTTTCCTCGAAGTATCTCGGACAGGCCCTGTCGGGGGCCCTGAAACGCGGGATCAAGATCAGGGTTCTCCTGGACGGTGACAATGCCCGGAAGTCCTATTCCATCGACGAGTGGCTGGCCGGTGAGGGGATCGATGTCCGGCTCATCGAAATCAAGCGCGGTTCGCTGCATCACAAGTTCATGCTTATCGACGGCAAGATTCTCATAACTGGCAGCTACAACTTCACCAATGAGTCTGAGTTCAGGAACCACGAGGCGGCGATCTTCACGAACCACAAGGCGCTGATCCAAGCCTTCACCGCCGAATTCGAGCGACTCTGGTCTCAGTGCGACCCTGCCAAATCCACTGATTCTCTATCCAACGATACGGCAGTTACGGGTCCCTCGCCGAACGCCGATTAGTGTGTGGCGGAATCTGGGGGAGGGGGTAGGGGGTGGGGGCGCAAACAAAATGGACGGCAATATGGTGCATCCGATCCCGGGCAGCGGCCTTGGCCAGACGTACCTCATTACGGACGAGAAGGACGGCCTGATGGTTGTCGATTGCGGCAGCGTTGGCGCCGCGCACGCCGTTGAGGAATTCTGCACCCACACCATAAAGCGCTCTCTCATGGCGATCCGAATCATCGCCGCCACCCATTTTCACATCGACCATATCGGCGGAATCGGAACGTTGCTTTCGAAGTGCTCTCCCGAGGCGGTCGTCCTGTTCCATCCCCTGGTGAAGGCCTATCTGAAGGCGCATCGGCCGCTCTCTCCTATGCGGCACTGGGTCACCGGGCTGCTCCCCACGCTCCTAAGTGGCGGATTCTTCGGCGTTTGCAAATGGACCGATCTGGCTTTCGACAGTCCCGCCGGCGTGCCCCTGCCGTTCTTTCGGGATCTTCAGATCGTCTCCTATGCGGACCGGATCCGGTATCTCGAAGGGGATGCCTTGCCCAGGTCACGGATCGGGTTCGGTGGCTGGGAGGTGATTGCCGCACCTGGCCACACCGAGGAGTCGGTGGTCTTCTACAACGAGGTATCCGGGGAACTCATTACGGGCGATCTGATCCTGGGACGGAAGGACGGAAGGGGCTTTCTGAACCGCTTCTGCTGGGATGAGGGGCAGACCCAGAGGACCTTTGACGCACTGGCGGAGAAGCTGCACGTCCGGATCATCTTTCCGGGGCATGGGCCGGTATTCTGGGCCGCTGAAGATGCCTTCCGCAAGGTTGGTGGCTTCGACAAGAAGCCTGCACAAAGGAGGTAGGAGATGGAAGCCCTTCCCAAACTGGAACGAATCCGGCGGGTGACCCTAACGCCCGGCATGAAGCTGGTCGTCATGTCCGACATGCATCGGGGCGACGGCTCCGGGGCGGACGACTTTGCCAAGAACTCCCTGATCTACCGATGCGCCCTGGGGCATTACCTCGAAGAGGGATTCACTTATATCGAGCTGGGAGACGCCGAGGAGCTCTGGGAGAATGACAAATTCGACCAGATCTACATCACCCACACCCCGGTCTATGAGCTCCTGGCACGCTTTCATGATCCGGATCCGGAGGGGACCCGGTATCTGAAGGTGTGGGGTAACCATGACCTGTACTGGAAGGACCATGAGGCGGTCTATCGGACGCTCTTCCCCGGCATCGAGATTCACGAAGGGATCTTCCTGGCGGCTCCCAAGAAAATGGAATGCGGAGCAAGCGGGAACCAGGCGCAAGAGTCCGGAGTGGGCGAAGGCGAGGGGGCCGGAGGGTGCTGCACCAGGCGTGCGGCGGCCGGTGGCGAGCTCCTCCTCATCCACGGTCACCAGGCTGATCCGAAGTGCAGTGGAGAAGGTGCTGCCGTAAGCAAGTTCTTCGTTCATCACTTTTGGCCGGATCTCCAGCGGTGCGGTGCCAAGGACCCGACCCGGGCCGCCCTCAATCCTGGTCTTTGCAACGAGGTGGACAGGCAGCTCCATGAATGGGCAAACAACAATGACCAGGGCATTGCCGCCATCATTGCCGGCCACACCCATCGGGCAGTTTTTGAAAACCTGTCGCTGACGGAGCGACGATACCTGGAATCCAAGATCAAGACCGAGGGCATCAAGATCAAGCATCAGCGCGACGGGAGCTACTATAACACCGGTTCCTGCGTCCACCCGCTGAGCATTACCGGGCTCGAAATCACTTTTGATGGCGGCCACAACCCGCAACTTCGGTTGATCGAGTGGGGCCAGGCGACGGAGGGTCATGCGTTGACCATCCAGAGGGAGGAAATATCATGAAGATAAAGCTCATATCGGCGGCGGTCCGATCCCGGTCGAAGTGGTCTCAGATCATGACCCTATCCCTGCCGGCGTTGGCAGCGGCCACTCCTGAAGGGCATGACATCACCATCGAGGATGAGAGGGTCAAGAAGATCCATCTCGACGACACTCCCGATTTCGTGGGGATCTCCTTCGAGGTCTTCAGGGCCTACCGTGCCTATGAGATCGCCGATCATTACCGGCAGCGACACGTGCCCGTGGTTCTGGGCGGGATGCATGCCTCGGTCATGCCGGAGGAGGGTCTCCTTCACGCCGATGCTGTGGTGGTGGGTGAGGCTGACGAGGTTTGGCCGCAAGTTGTCGCCGATGCCGAGGCTGGAAGGATGCGGGGAATTTACAAGGGCGACAGACCGGTCGACCTGACCAGGCTGAAACCGCCCAGGCTTGACCTGCTTGACGCCTCCCGGTACTTTCCGCTCTACCCCATCGAGGCAACCCGTGGCTGCACCCACGCCTGCGCCTTTTGTTCAACGCGGTATGTTCACGGCCTGGGATTCCGGACCCGGCCCGTCGATCACGTCCTCGCCGACATCGAGTGGGCGGGCGACAGGATCGTTGCGTTCCTGGACGACAACCTGGCCGCCAACGAGGCCTTTGCGAAGGAACTTTTCACAGCGATGATCCCCTATGGAAAGAAGTTCTTCATGCAGTCCCATGTGCTGCTCGCGGAAAATGAGGAACTGCTCTCTTTGGCTGCGAAGGCGGGGTGTCTCGGCGTCTTCGTGGGGGTCGAGTCCGTATCGGCAGCGGCTCTTTCGGAAGCGAACAAGGGGTTCAATAAGGTCGAGCGCCTCAAGGACAACATCGCTCGGTTCCACGAACGCGGCATCCTGGTGGACGGTGGGATCATCTTCGGGTTCGATAACGACACACCGGACGTGTTCGATCGGACCATCGACGCTCTGAAAAAAGTGAAGATCGACAGCGTGGCGGTCAACATCCTGATCCCTTATCCGGGGACCGAGTTCTACCGGAAATTCGAAAGGGAAGGCCGAATCATTTGCACCGACTACGCGAAATACACGGGGAGCACGGTGATCGTGAGGCCGAAGAACATGACCGTCGAGGAGCTCCAGGCGGGTTACAACCGGTTCACGAAGGATTACTACCGGATGATGGAGATCGTCTACCGGGCCTTCAGACAACCCAACGCTGTGGCTACCATCACCCGGCTCATCGCCAATGTGGGGCACAGGTTGAACTGCTTGCCCATTCAATAAAAGACTTTATGCCAGCCTCATTGGTCTATGCGCCGGTGTTTCAAGGCGCGGTATCTATAAAGATAATTCTCTATTCATGCTTATGGCAATTCACAAATAAGTTGAGAAATCTCTTCTTCAGAAAACATCCGGTAATGCTCCAGGGTTTCGCGGACAGCATCCGGTTCCGGTTCCCTCAAACAACAACTGGATATGGCCTCCGTAATGGCGTTGGCCCATTTCGGAAGCACCTCTTTCGGACGAGTCGGTGTTGATCCGTCTGCCGCCACTTCATTGGGCCTGAAACGAACCCTTTGGACAATCAAAAGGACAGCTCGAATTTCTGCCAAGTATTTCGTTTCGTCACACACCTCACGCAGTAGAGTGACGTCGCCGCCTAAATTTTTAAAGACTGAGCAAAGGTAGCCGTCGAATGGGTCTTTCTTCCCATCATTGCCTACTGTGGCAAGTTCAATGAAAGTGCAGAACTTTCCGATGATCATGTTTTTTTTAACGACATCTCGTTTGTAGTAGACGTACAAAAGGCGGACCATTGCCGTCAGAATATCCAGGAAGTTCTCCATGCCGTTGATATTTCCACGGCTTGTGTGCCTGCGTAATCTATGCTTCTCGTGTCTCTCCACGAACTCACAGATTGCCTCCTCTATATTAGTCGTATTCTCCTTTGCTCTAATGAGCCAATCTGGAGCATTGTCGGCTTGGAAAGGATCGCTGAGTCTAATACGGAATTTCCTTTGTCCTGGTCCCCCTCCGGCTCCGTCTTGGAAGTGGATGTTCAGGTGTCGAAGATAATCGATAACCGCGGCGATACCATCACGCTTACCGATCTCGTCGAGGTATTCCGGTAAACCTTCACCTGTATCCTCAATCTTACTTTTCGATGAAGACGATCCCTCCCCCGGTTCGTAGGTCAATCGATCTTCCTGGATAACCCACACCGGCGAGCTCTCGATTCTTTCACCCGCAATGTCAGCCACCAATGCCGCAAGCAGCGAACCGTGACTATCTGCGAGGGCGGTTTCAGGGAGCATCACCGTTTCTGTAGCTCTTGCTTTATTAGGAATATTCTTGCTTGCTCGAGGATGGACCTCCCCAGGGGTGCGTATTGTCAAGCGGAGTGAAGATGGAGTTTGAGCAAGGTCGTGTGAGTAACTGACACGAATTTCGTTTGCCTTCGTCAAGATCGCCGAGTTGATTCGTAAAGAAGGTATACCTGCTGCGGTTTTGGGCTCTTCGGCATTTCCCGGCACAAACTCGTCAAGAGAGATTTGACGCTTTGATAAGTGCCCGTCAAAAAGCGTATCAACCAACTCGTTAGTGTTGGACAGCAGAAGACATGCCTCTACGTTACGGCCATCCAGCGCCGCAGTGGTGAAGTTGGCACTTCCTACCAGGCAGCCACCGCCATTGTCACTTCTCCAGGCGAGGAGTTTCGCATGAATCCTTCGAGAGCCGTCACGAAGCTCGGATAATTGGACTTTGTGCAGCTTCTTCAAAGGCTGGATGGCAAGATTCGTGTAACCATGCTGCACGAGCAATTCGATCTTGGCACGAGGCCACTGGCTGGCAAGCCGTTTGCAAATGCTGCCGTTAGCATCGTGGAATGGCGAAATGACCAGGAATTCTTTTGGTTTGTCGAAGTTGATCTGCTGAACCAATCTATCCCAAATGCGGCCGTCGTAAGTGTGTATCAGACGGACCTTACGCTCACCCCGTATGTCAACGGGGGTTTTTATCCAGGGATGGGTTGAGGCTGTTTCTTCTATCCATTCAGCTGCAATACGGGCGATTTCGCGTTCCGAATTTTGTGCAGCACGCTCGAAGAAGGCAAATGCTTCCTTGGCAACATTCATTTCCTCCTGGTAATCGCCTTCGAAGAAGAATGGAATCGCGTTGAGAAGTTCGAGATTGCTTGAGCAGCCGGATCGAGTGAGGTTGTTGCTGCCACAGAGTATCTGCCCTCCAGATTCTGTGAGCAACAGGTTCAGTTTCGGATGGAATACACCGGACGAATGCTGAACGGGAACGACAAGGTAACGCCGGTTCAACCACCGTGAGATAACATCACGGCGTAAGAGATCTAACCATTCATGTGCATCGAGGAAGACAACAATTCGCCGCGCCTTGGCCAAGGTCTGGCAACGCAATAATCGGCGTTCAAAAAAGTCGGGATCGAACTGAAACGTCGAAAGGAATGCGATGTAGGCAGGATCCCCGGTGAGGAGTGAACAAAAGTCGAGATATTTCATCCTCGGTTCTCCTTCGCCATCTCTTTCTTGAGCAGGCTTATCCCGTCCTCGGTAACCATTGTCGATCCTTCCTCGGTATCTGCCAGTAGCCCCAAGTCTTTCAGGATGCGGACTGCACTGTTAAAACGTGGATTACCCATGCCGATTTTTTCGTAGACTTCGTTCGGTCGCGTCGTGATCTTGCTTCCATCTACCTGTAAAAGGCAGCGATCACCCAAGGCCGTCTTTTCATAGGACATGGACTGATGCTGTTGCACGACGTACCTGGAAAGCACGAACTCAGCCAAAAACTTCCATTGCCACTTCCACCATTGCCCAAAGCGTCGCGTCAGCCCAGTGGTGATGACGGGCGGCACTAAATCGAGATAGGGATCTTTTGATGCGGTTGCCAGCCAGTTCCCATATTTCGTTCCTTCCCATTGGACGTAACGCGCCAGCGTCAGTCCGAGCAAGAGCATCGGAACAGCAAGGCCGGTAGAAGATTGTAGATAGTCACCGTCACGGATAACAGATTCCAGATGATATTCGGAGAGCGAATTTTCCGGCCGTAGGTTCTGGTCCAACGAAGTACTGGTTTTGGAATCCAGAATTTCAAGTGCGTCTGTATATTGCTTAATGACGTCGAAGGGCTTGGATTTTCCGAAGTCGCCCGTAAAATCAAATTCGAACAGTTCCGATAGCGTTTTGCGGACCGTCCTCGCGTTTAGCCCTTCAACCAGCTCTCCGATTGATGCGCCCGCCAGACCTTTGTCGGAGACTTGGGTGATGAGCCATGCAAACATCCCCTCCAAAGCCACCGACATGTAGTGGTGGAAATAGAACATTCGCCAACGCACAGCAATGTCCGACAAAGGTTTGCCCCATTCAATTTTGGTTCGATCTCCCTCTTCAGAGACAATTTCTCCGAAGTAAACGGCAGATTTGAATGCCGCCTCATTCAGAATCCATCCGTCGGGGTTCAATTGCCGACATAGATCGAGAACAAGACACAAAGACCGATTGCGGACCCAATGGGACTCGCCTTTGAGGTTGGCATGTGCAAAGAAAATATCGCGTAGCAACTGTCTGTCAGGTGCTTTTGGATCAGCAAGTTCGCAAAGACAGCCACGTTTCCCGAATTCGCGCAAGCCATGCACACTGCACCGCCGGGTTGCCGTCGATATGTTTCGTACTGCTTCAAGTCTTCCGATCAGGGAGTCGTATCCTTCTGCAAGCTGTTTACCCAACACAGACAGCTCAAGATCATCGAAGGTAAGCGTAGCATCTTGCTCTTCTTCGTCCGATGCAACGATCTCATCTTCCATAGTGAAAAAGCCCAGATTGACAAGCGAATTGAAATACGCTCCCAGGGCTGGATTTTTGGCAAATGGCAGCTTCCGTAAGTCGACTTCTGGATGGCCGTTGGCAAACCACTTCGTTACGTTGTCCGAGCCGACCAATGAACCCCCTATACACGGCTTTCCGTCATGATTGGCAATGCTGCCAAGGGTTAAACCCTTTTCACGGAGCACAATGCCTTCACGAAGACCGAAGGAAAAACGCTGCTCCTTCTCTCGTTTACGCCAGTCATAGACACACCAGGGAAGGAATGAGAAGTATCTGGCTCGTGGCGTGATAGATGTTATGCAGAAGAGCAACCGGCTTGCGAGGCGAGTCGATCCCCGTAACCCAAGCCCCAGAGGATCTTGAACATCCGAGACCGGGACATGCTGGCTCCAGCAAAGAAGCAAGGGCTTGGATTTTAGCATCTGTTTTGCCATCAGGATTTTACTCACACCTCATTATTGCGCTAATGCGCTTGACAGCTTTGCTATCAAGTCAATCTCTGTAATCTTCTTTCTCCAGGACAGAGGAATCCCGGCATCCCCGTAATATGCTCCGGCAATTTGCCCGTAAATCGCCCCGGTGGTGTCGGCATCATCGCCAAGATTAACGGCCATCAAACATCCCTCATGAAAGGATTGACTATTATAAAAAGCCCAGAGGGCGGCTTCCAGGGAGTGGACTACATAACCGGTGCCCCGGATTTCCGGGGGATGCTTGTATTTGAAGGACCCCGTGGCAACCTGGTCAATCTCCGGTGCAAGGGGCTTTTCTTGCCAGTACCCGGCTACAGGACAGTAATGGTCATCCAAGATGGTTTCTTTCTCCTCACCGTACAGCGCCCCGACAATCAATGCCCCGAAATAGCGACAGGCATCCACGGCAGCGGAGGCGCCATGGGTGGTCTTAGAACTTTCACCGGATTTATCTATCGCCAGCCGGGGATCGCTGGCGTAAAACATCGGCACAGGAGCCAGACGCATCAAGGAGCCGTTTCCGGCGCTGTAAGAATCGAATGGACCGCTGAAAGGGTCTCCTGTTTTTAAAAAGGCTGCAAGGGCCGTCCTGGTCGTGTTGCCTATATCGAAACAGGTTCCGGTGCTGCTTAGATGACCATCTTTCCACCAGCGGACGTATCGTTCCATCTGATCCCTGGGATCAAATCCTTGACATTCGATCAGACTTTCGGCAAGGCACAAGGCCAGGGATGTGTCGTCGGTCCACTGGCCAGGCTGAAGATTAAAGGGTCCGCCGCCGATCATGTCGGCGATGGGCTTGAAGCTGCCCGGCGTCCGGAACTCAAGTGTGGTTCCCAGGGCGTCGCCAACGGCAAGCCCGAGCAGGCATCCTCTGTATCGTTCCAGCTTTTCCATGCCTTTCGCCACGTTGTTACTATTGCCCTTTCTTCCAGGAGAGAACCATCCGGATTTGGTCAGGCATTTCCGGTGACGGCCAATGCGCTTTTGCGTCGGTGCAACGCAGCTCTTTAATCTTCTTCAGCACGCTTTCACCTTCGGCAATACCGTGTCGTGCCAGCCAGCACCCGATGACCGTGCCTGTTCTTCCCCGTCCCCCCCAGCAATGGACATAGACGGGGTGGTTCTGCTGTAATGAGGCGTCGATCCGGTCGAGTATCTCAATCATAAAATCTCGAGAAGGAATCTCCAAGTCCCGGATAGGCATGCGGTGGCACGTCACCATGGGACCGCCATTGCTTATTTTTTCTATAATGGGCGCATAATCCACAAAGGGCAACCCATCATGATCCCGCTCATCCGGCTCCATGAGATTGATGACACATTGGATGCCACATGCCAGAAGATCGGTCATCTTCTGGGTCATCATGTCTTCTTTCCGGTCTCCGGGATAATAGCCCGCCAGAAATCTACCGGGGGTGACCCAGTAGCTTCGATCAAAAGGGGTTTTTTCAGAGACACAAGCATTATTCAATATCACTGATGATCACCTCGCTTGTAGCTCACCTAATGGTTGACCGTAAGAATTCTCATCACATATTCAAACAATGGGGAACGTCTCTCCATCCTTTACAAGCGTCACATTTGAGAATTTATCCATAAATTCTTCTGAGTGAAAACTATGGATGGGAATGACCATGGATGGTTTCATGGCTTCAGCCATTCTTTTTAGATCCAATATTCCTGCGTGGCCTCCTGTGTGCAGGAATTCAAAGCGAATCCCTTTCTCCTGAAAATAGGTCTGCATCTCTTTCATGGGGGTATCTCTCTCAAGGTAGCCTGGCCACATGGAATATATCCAGGTTGCTTCTTCTAAACACAAAAATTTCTTTATATCGTCGAGAAAATTTGGGCGAACCAACAGGACCACCTTATCTTCGATTTCTCGCAATCTTGTCCATCTGATCCCATTCCGGCGATGCCTTTGGGGAATATCTTGCAGCCCGAGTTTTTCAAACCAATTTCCGAGGCGCTTGGGGTAGCATACCCTGATATTAGCCCATGAGGGTTGTGGAATGTTTGCATGTTTGCCAAGTCTTTCAAGAATTTCAGCGGTATAAAAGTCTATGATGAAAAACCGCTGGGAGTGAATTGTCGCCCGAAAGAGGGTCACCAAACGGTCAATATTCTGACTGGAGGTGCTTACCATCACGATCCCCGGCGTTTCTGTCATCAGGTGCACGAATTGTTCTTCAAGTTGTTGTTCTGTTGGAGCGGCTTCGTCTGATCGAGGGCCGACCATTGTTCCCTCTATGAGCAATGCATGCACACGGGGTGGGTTCTTGATCAGGTAATCGAAAGCGTTTGCCTTTCTTCCATGCGCCCGAAAATCACCGGTGTAAAATATGGTTTTCCCGCCGGCGGAGATAAGAAAAGCGTATGAATCGAAGGCCGAATGGTCCATTAGGTAAGGTGTAATCAGGAAAGGTCCTATGCCGAACGATTCTCTGTTCTTGAAAAATTGAGGAGAGACGGATTGCATATCGCGGAGCCTGATCCTTGAAGTCAGGTCCATCAGATCAGCCGAAGCCTGCCCGCAATGTACGTGTATGTCATGCGGCAACATCCCTACCAGGCCGTAGTGATCCATGTGTGCATGAGAAAGAAGCACGCCATCGATTTTTTTGATCCCTTGCCGTATTCTATCGAACAATGGCTGTGGCAGATGGGATTCCGGATCATCATTGAAGCCGCTATCGAGAGGGAGGCCGATATCCACTAGAATCGTGGAATTCTCATGGCTGAGTTCCACGCAGCTTCCACCAACCTGGTGAGCCCCTCGATGGATAAGCAGCTGCATTCTATATCCTCTTCACTTTAGACCGCAGTTTTTCCCCCAATGATATCGCTGAATATTCTGACTGCGCCCATGAAGAAATCGATTCCGGAGCCGTATTCATCAAACCGATTACCTTCTTTACAATGGTCCAAGGGTCTTCCATTCGAGTCATAAACCTTATTGACCTGATTATCGTAGATCACCCCGCCTACGATCTTTGCCAATTCTTGCGCAAGCCGATAGTTCATTTCATGGGATTCACGGTTATGTCTTGATTCGAGACCTATATCGGTCTTGGGGGCGAATCGTACAACGCTGGGAGGATCTTCCTTCCAAAAGTCATCCTTTTCAGGATCGGAGTCGGGATAGACGTCAAGAGAAATATTATCGGCTTTGGAATGATAACCATACCGATCCTTGCAGAATCTATTTGCCTTCAGAAAATTACAGACAGCCTTCATCTGCGGTTTCATCAGTTTTTTGTCAACCAGTACCGAAAGCGCTAATGACATGCTTTCTCCCGACAACTACTTAATAATTGTGATATCTTTCGACTGCATATGCATCTTGAGAAAAACAATTTTTTCAATTTCCTTTATGTCTTTCTCTAAGTGAGCTGCTAATCTTTGAGTCTCAGATAATATCTCGTTTTTTATGTCCCCCAAATTTGCATACACTGATACAATATATAGGTAAAAAGTCGCTTCTTCCGTCAGAGTAATATCGCCAAAAAGTTTATATTTATTGATTCTATCGATCTGATTGCACGTTGAAAGTTCTGAAAGGTATGTCAACAGCTGGATCAGAGCATAAAATGCATTTTGATCACTACGGACTTTTATTTCTCCGAGCACCGGCAATTTATCATTGCAATTAGACCCGATGAAATCAATACCGCCAGAACCAGACTTTCCTTTTACCCCATATTCTGTGATTGCGTTCGTGGTACGACTCGTAGGTACTTCTCTTTCTATATATTTAAAATCACAGGCTGAACCATCGACTTCAATTCCATCATTTCCTTTCTGTTTTTCTTGAAATATTGAAATCACTTCTGATGTACTTGAAGCGGTTGCCACATTATGAGGTAAGGGTTTCCTGTGGTTGATGGAATCAGGAAGAAAAGGCTCATCAATATTTTCATATTTTTCAAAATGTTTTTTACTTTCTTCATACAGAGAGATTAAATGCTTATATTTATTTGCGGTGTTAATATCTTTAAGAATAGATAACTGTGTTGCCGCAGTAAGGCCTAATCCACATAATGAATCATAGAAATTTCTAAGCTTGGTTACAGGGATTGTTTTCATATTGATAGTATTCCTTCTATCTCTTAAAGCATATGTTTCTTAACATGTGTGGGTAATCGATATCACAGATCCCCCTCCTGCAGCACCCTACCAAAGCCATTTGTTTCCAGATACCAGTAGGTGAAGTGTTTTGATAGCCAGCTTGCAGCCTTCTCTTCAGCCAATGGCCGGCAGCAGGAGGTATAGATCACCGGGATTCCGAAGCGGGCTTCCAAAGCGTCGAGGGTGCCCGAAACAGCGTTTGGGTGTGCTGAGGTATTGTATTCATCGCCGTACGGGGATTTGATATCTTCATAACTGGCTTCAATCATTAGGGCTCGCCATTGATACTTCATCATTTTCTCGCATAGCTTAAAAAATCGCTCCCGCTGCTGGATGACGGTCGTGATGAGGTCGGTCAGCGTTTTTCTCTCAAGGACGAGCAATGCCTCCATGCCCTCTACACTATAATCTCCGGCCTTCAAGGCTTGTCGTTTTACGTCTGCAATCCAGTTGGGGAATCGGTTGAAATCGAATGGATATTTTTCACGGGTGTCCACTAGGACAACCGGCTTGGGAATTTGACGGGTGATGCTGTGTCCGTTCCGCTTCACAAGCAACCGACCAGATGGAGGAGCTACCGGATCAGGATAAGTTCGGGATTCTGATTCGATGCCATCCTCGTCAATAAAGTCCGCATCTAATTCGTGCCGAGTCTCTTCACGCATCTATCCTCTACTCCTCGAGTACAGCCGTTGCTTATGTCAGCGCTGCTTTCCTCGCAGATATGAGCGGTCCAGTAGTCGGCCCAGTGCAGAAGCAGGGTCAGGGGCTCCTCCTTGTGGGCTATGATCTTGTTGTCATCGATATACTGGCCGTCGTGGTAGGCAATGGCCTGGGCCTCGGCGTCGGAGAGGGGCATGTATTGTGACACCAGGTAAAGGCTTCTCACCGCCAGTCCCATCGCCACCACATCCGGATTGATCTTGTAGCGTATCCCCTTGTTTTTTACCAGCCATTCGTTGTCGTTTTGCAGATAAAGCGGCTTTCCGGGCATTCCCAGTTTCCCCACATCGTGAAAGAGGCCTACGATGACGCAGCTCTCTTCAAGGATCACCGGGGCGAGAAATTCCCGGAAGTGCAGCAGGGATTCCGTTACCCCGACGCTGTGTTTCAAAAGCCCCTGTTCCTCGGACAGATGGAACCTCGTGCTCGCTGGAGAGGCAAGCCAGGTGGTTTCGCTCTCCAGGAGACGGATGAATCGATCAAAAGGTTCCTTCCGATCTTTAACCGTCTGTTTCAGAGCTTTATATCTTTCCATTAATGTCATTTGCTATCTCACTTTTGAGTCACTATTTCGGTCCGCCGCCACTAAATCCAAGGAGGTTCAGGATGCCGAGGTCCTCGCGGCAGAACTGGCATAGCTCCCCGGCATCCTGATCCTTCACCGCATCGATAAAGATCTGCCCCAAGGTATCAACAGGGCTGGGTCCGTCATCATCGTCGGTAAATTCCCGGAAAGACCTTGCACAGATCTTCCTCACGTCGCCTCCTCATACCTCATTGGTTCGTCCGGTATGCCCTCCGCCGGGAAACCGGTGACATGCGGCCGGCCTTTTCCGTTTCCGTAATCTGGAAGAAGGCCATGTGGATCACCGCTTCCTCATGCACCAGGGCAGAACCGACGATCTTCCTGCCTTCATAGCGGTAGTCCTGACCATAGCCGACCGATTCGAATTTCTGCTCTGCGCATTGGTAAATCCTCCCCAGGAACGCATCAGCCTTCTCACGGGGTGTCTCTTTGGCCATCTTTGGTTTTTCCGTCAGGGCGTCCATGACATAGCTGCGGATCAGCTTCGGGTGAAGCACGCTGAATGACGCCGGCCGTGAAACCCTGTCCAGGCCGACAACTTCTCCGTTCACCAGGACGATGAGCCCCTCCTGAGCGGCAATGATGGGTAGGTGCTCCAGAAAGGCATCCATGTCTTCCTGCTTCGCATCGAGCACGTCTTTCATTGCACCGGTAACAGGGCTGACCTTGTTGATGTGGGCCTGGATCGCGATCTCATCCCAGACCGCCCCCTGATCGGACCGAAAAGTCTGTGCCGATTTCAGATTTTCGTACACAGAGGCGTTCTTGACCCTCCTGAGCTTGGCAGACATGATATGCCCCGACTCTTCAAAATGGGCGGAGCGGTAGGACCAGCGCCCGTGCTCGGTGCAGCTCACGGGAATGACCGTTTCCGATATTTCCTTAAGCAGTATGGTGGTGTTGAGCACCCGGTTCTGCTTGGCGCCCGAGAGCTCTTCGCCATCGAGAAGCAAAACGGGTTTTTGCCCCCGGTTGATGACCTGCAGTTCCGGGACCGTTCCGCCCTCCGTCACCTCGGTCACTGTAAGAAGTTGTTGCTCCATGGCCTCCTTCATAGTCAGGTAATCCGGCCCGGAATCCCCGCTGCCGATGATGGGGATCACGGCCACATGACCGTGGACCTGAATCTCCCCGAATTTGATCCCCTCCAGACTTCTCTTGACGATTGCTTCCATGGCTATTCTCCTTTCCCCCTCTTTTGTCTTGACCTTAGGCGGTTTTTCCTGATAATTCCAGGCCAGGACGACAAGGGTGCGTCGCATTATTTTCAGGCGGCGGTTCATGATCAGCGCATCAGGAGGGACAGGCGATGATCCGTGAGAAGAATGTCCAGACGAAGCTGGTCCGGCTCGGTCAGATCCTCAGAATCTTCATGGAAAAGGAGCAGGTCTCAAGCAGTTGGTTGAGCAAGCAATTCCAGAC